>Ga0335397_10000110_pt1 | contig 89763 bp, 66 predicted proteins | sample MAT04_FD_205740 | JGI IMG/M metagenome (GOLD analysis project Ga0335397, IMG submission 205740) | Freshwater microbial communities from Lake Fryxell liftoff mats and glacier meltwater in Antarctica - MAT-04 (spades assembly) (version 2) ...
CGAACAGTCTTCCCGCCCCCGCATGGCGACGGCGCGAGATACTGCAGGCGATGTTGGCCGGTGCTGCTGGCGCGGCGTTCTCCCCTTGGAGTTCTGCGGCCCAGCCGAAGGTGGACGCGGTGGGGCCGCATTTCGCCGCCCAGGCCAAGCAGATCATAGTGCTCTACATGTCGGGTGGCTTCTCGCATGTGGATTCGTTCGACCCCAAGCCCAAGCTCAGCAAGGATCACGATCAGTCGATCGGCATGGAAGCCAGGGCGATGGATGCCGGCCAGCCCAAGGTCGAGCGGTTTCTCAAGGCGCCGCTGTGGAAGTTCCGGCCGAACCGGCATTCGGGCGTGGAGGTCAGCGATCTGTTTCCGCACATTCGCGACGTGATTCACCAGGCCGCCGTGATCCGCTCGATGAACTCGGATCATCGCGACCATGGCGAGGCGACACTGCAACTGCACACCGGCAGCACGACGGTCGCCATGCCGAGTCTGGGCGCGTGGCTGAGCTATGGCCTGCCCACGCTGAATGCGAATCTGCCGTCGCATGTGGTGATTGCCGAATTTCTGCCCTACAACGGCCCGCAAGTGTGGGATGCCAACTTCCTGCCGGCCGTGCATCGCGGCGTGCGGATTCTGCCGGGGGACGAGCCGCTGGCACATCTGGAGCCGCGGCAGCCCAAGGCGTTGCAGAATCTGGAAATCGACCTGCTCCAGGAGTTGAACCAGGGGCATCTAAGCCAACGCGATATCGACGCGCAGTGGGCGGCGCGCTCTGCGTCGTTCGCCACGGCCAAGAAGCTGCAGGACCATGCTCCGGAGGCTCTCGATTTGAGTGGCGAGTCGGCGGAAACGTTCAAGCAATACGGCGCAAAGCCGGATGATCGTCGCGGCTATGCGGCCCAGTGCATTATGGCCCGGAGGTTGATCGAGCGCGGCGTGCGGTTCGTCGAAGTCATCGATTCGGTTGGCGCCTGCCGCGACAATTGGGATGCGGCTCATCGCGATGTCGCCTCGCATAAGAAGTACGCCGAGCGCGTGGATCAACCGGCCGCCGCCTTACTCCAGGACCTCAAGCAGCGAGGTCTGCTGGACCAGACGCTGGTGGTGTTCTGCACGGAGTTTGGCCGCACCCCGTGGGCGCAAGACGGCCGCGGCACCAAGGGTCGCAGCCATCACCCCGCCGCGTTCAGCAGTTGGCTTGCCGGCGCCGGCGTGAAGCCGGGCGTGGTGCACGGCGTCACCGACGACATCGGCGATCGAGTGGTCGATGGAATGGTGCATGTGCATGATTTCCACGCGACCATCTTGCACCTGCTGGGGCTCGACCACACGCGGCTTACCTACCGCTTTTCCGGCCGCGACTTCCGCCTTACCGACGTGCACGGGCACGTTGTCCGTGAGATTCTGAGCTGACCACCATGCACACTCTGCCCTCGATACCCAACGATTCCACCGGCGACGTCTCGGTAACGCTGCAGATGGTGGCTGACGCCGCGAAGTGCGCCGTGAGCACTGCGAGCCGCGCCCTGCGAAACGATCCGGTGATCAGCCCCGATGTGCGCCTGCGCGTGCGAGATGTGGCCCGCGAGATGAACTACCACCCGCTGCGCAAGCGGCGCAGCCCCGCGGTCCTGGAGAAGAGCCAGGCGGGCGATTTGACGGGCAAGCAGTTTGCGTTTGTCACGCTGGGCATCGACCGCACGCTGGCCATGCTGCCGGGGGTGAACGCCGCGCTCAACGGTGTCGAAAGTTCGCTCTCGGCCGAGGGGGCCAGTCTGCAGATCGTGCACGTGCCGCAACTCGGCGCGCCGCCGGCCAGCTTACGGCTCGACGAATGCGACGGGCTGTTCCTGATGGGCGCGCTGCAAGGGACCGGCGTGTCCGAGAACTCCCCCTGGCTGGCACGCGCCTTGCGCATGCGACCCGGTGTATGGGTGCTGGGCAGGCCGCTGGATTGCCCCGGGCATTGTGTCGGCGCCAACGACCTGCGGCTCGGCACCCTGGCGGCCGACTACCTGATGGACCGCGGCCACACCCGGCTGGCGTTTCTGAACCCCAAGCCCGATCACTTGCTGATGATGAATCGCGAGTCGGGCTTTGTGGGACAGGCCTTTCGCCGGGGTGCCTCCGTTGCGCGATTCGCCGAGTCGCCCCCGGGCGGGTGGACGCTGCCGCTCAAGCCGCCGCATACGATCGACTCGGTGCAGCCGCTGGTCGATCGGTTGCTGGACAGTACCCCGCGCCCCACGGCGATCTTCGCTTCGGTCGATAGCGTGGCCGCGATGGTCTATGGCGCGCTGCAACGGCGCGGCGTGCGCGTGGGGCAAGATATCAGCTTGATCTCGGGAAACAACGACCGGTCACTGCTCGCGGCGCTGCATCCCGCACTCACGACTTTCGATATTCAGGCGCATGAGATTGGCCGCCTGGCCGTGCGCCATATGTCGAGCTGCCTTGCGCGGCCGACGGCATCGCAGGACATCACCCTCTCGATCGACCCCCTGTTGGTCGAGGGCGCGTCGGTCATCCAACTGTAAGGGCAGCCATGCACAGAGAATCGAACAGGTCCCGGAGTCGCGGCGGTTTCACGCTCATCGAGTTGATGGTGGTGATCGCCATCATCGGCATCCTGGTGGCGCTACTGCTCCCCGCGGTGCAGAGCGCGCGCGAAGCGGCCCGCCGGATGCAGTGCGCGAACCAGTTGCGGCAGCTCGGTCTGGCGCTGCACGGCTATCATCTCTCGCACAAAGTCTTGCCGATGGGCGCGGGCAATTCGAACTCGCCGTGCAAGCTGGGGGCCAGCGGGGGCGGCCTGCCGAACGATCAGGTCAGCGCAACGGACGGACGGCCGTTCAACGATGGTCGATGTCCCTGGTCGGTGGCAATCCTTCCCTATCTCGAGCACTCGGCCCTGTACAACCAGTTCAACCTGAGGCGGCCCTTCAACGGCATCTTCTGCCAGAGTTCCTCGAACGATTGCAACTATGTTCAGGCCAGGCCCGAGGACTCGGTGAACTTCACCCTGCAACGGACGCCGATGCCGATCTATCAGTGCCCCAGCAGCAGGCGAAGCACCGCCAAGAACCTGCGCAGCGACTACTATGGCGTTTCAGGCGGAGGAGTCGACAGCGAGGCGCTCTGCCACGGCGCGCCCTGGGCGGGCACACTGTTGCCCCCTGTGCGCCGCAACTTCTTCAACAACGGCGTGCTGTTCGTCAATTCTTCGGTCCGCTTCGATCACATCACCGATGGTCTGAGCAACACGATGCTGGCGGGCGAAGGGCAGTCGCCGGCCGATTTTATCTGGTCGTCCAGTGCACGCGGGGCCGCTAACGCCTCGGAGATGGGCCTGATGATTGCACTTCAGGATCCGGTCAACACCAGGTATCAGCCGGGCAATCCCAACACGGGCTTGCCCGGCTCCGACAACCGGGCCTCGGATCGACGGATGCTCTTCAGCGATCACCCTGGCGGCGCGATGGGCTGCATGGCCGACGGGTCGGTTCATTTCTTCAGCGACCGGACCAATGTCAGCGTGCTTCGGCTGATCGCCAAGCGTGCCGACGGCCAGATCGTGGGAAGCCTGTTTGACTGACCGCAAGGAGACTGGCATGGCGCCAAGATCGAAGAGCGTGGCATCTGCGGCTTGGACCTGCGCAGTCTGCGCTGCGCTCGTTGGATGTGGTTCGGGGGACGGCCTGACGCGGCATCAAGTTTCAGGCGAGGTCCGTTACAAGGGGCAGCCGGTCAAGATTGGCACGATCACGTTCGAACCGACTCCCGAGGTCGGCAAAGAGGCCCCCACCGGCTATGCCGTGATTCGAGACGGGCGATTCACCACCGAACCCGGCCAAGGGGCTGGGGCCGGAGCGTACATCGCGCGGATCTACGCCGGTGACGGCCAGGCGATCGCCCCCCGAGCTGTGGCCGCGGGCGATCCCGAAGGACCTCCGCCGACTGCCAAGCTAGTCTTCGGCCGTGCGCTGCTGGAAGACTACGGCCATCCGGTGGAACTGCCCGCTAAGAATAGCGAACTGGTGATCGAGCTGCCCAAGTGAGTGACGTTGCAAGGAAGGTCACGCCTGTGGGGCCATGCACATCCTGCGGCTGATTCTGTAGCCGCTCGGGCCGCCGGTCTCTCGGCCCGCTCGCCTGCCGCAACGCGGGGTTGCGCAGCCCGCCAAGGATCAACCGGCCCGGTTGACCTCGCTCACCTGCCCGTTCAGCGTCCACAGGTCGTACAGCCATCCCGCTAGAAACAGTCCGCCGGTAAAGAAGAAGATCAGCCCGGTGAACCACTTCCCCAGGTAGAAGCGATGGATCCCCAGCGGCCCCAAAAAGGCCAGCAGGATCCAGGCCAAGTTGTAGTCGATCGGTCCTGATCGATAGCGTCGATCGGCAGCGCGGTCCATGCCGGGGATCAGAAACAGATCGATCAGCCAGCCGATTCCCAGCAGCCCCAGCGTGAAGAACCAGATCGTCCCGGTGATCGGCTTGCCGTAATAAAAACGGTGCGCCCCTGTGAATCCAAAGATCCACAGGATGTAGCCGATCGACTTCAGGTGATTGTCGGTGCCAACGGACATCGTGCTTCTCCTGGTTTTGCTTGCCGGGGCGATCGCGCTCCTCGCGCTCCCGTCGTGCCTTATTCTACTTCGCTGGCGGCCGGCCGTCCTTGCCCTCTTCCTTCATCGTACGGGGGCCTGTGCCCACCAGCGCCCTGCCCATCCGTTCTTGCCCCTGGATTCGCCTTCGATTCCCATCGGCATCGAAAGAAGATCGTGAAATCTCCCGCGTCCACTTCCTGCGTCGCATCGTAATCAAGCAGGCGGACGCCTGCGCCACAATGGTGGGCACAGCCCTCCCAACTTAGAATATCGCAGCGGCCCCAGACATCGCTCTGTCTAGCTCCAGGACCTCCATGCACGCGGAAATCATCTCGATCGGCGACGAACTGACCAGCGGCCAACGCCTGGATACCAATACGCAGTGGATCAGTCAGCGGTTGGGCGAACTGGGAATCGTGACCAGATTCCACACCACGGTGGCCGATGACCTGGCCGCCAATATCCAGGTCTTCCGCCTGGCCATCGCTCGGGCAGACATTGTCATCAGCTCCGGCGGGCTCGGTCCCACGGCCGACGATCTGACGCGCGAGGCAATTGCCGCCGCCATCGGCCGGCCGTTGGTCGAAGACGCCGACGCCATGGCCTACATCGCGTCCCTCTTCGCGCGACGCGGGCGGCCCATGCCCGAGCGAAACCGCGTGCAGGCCCAGTTCCCGGCCGGCAGCCGCGTGGTGCACAATCCCAACGGCACCGCTCCCGGCATCGACCTCAGCATCCCCCGTGAAGGTCAGCCCGATTGCCGGCTCTTTGCCCTCCCCGGCGTGCCGGCCGAGCTCTTCGAAATGTGGAAGGCCACGGTGGGTCCGGCCCTGACGCCCGAGGGAGGCCCGCGGCAGGTCATCCGGCATCGGCGGATCAAATGCTTCGGCGCCGGAGAGAGCCAGCTCGAGCAGATGCTGCCCGACCTGATCCGTCGCGGCCGCGAGCCTTCCGTCGGCATCACCGTGCACGAGGCCACGATCACCCTCCGCATCACGTCCCCTGGCGAGACCCCCGAGGCCTGCTTTGCGGCGATGGAATCGACTGAAGCCACCATCCGCGAATGCCTGGGAACGCTGGTCTTTGGCGAAGAGGACGACGAACTTGAGCACGCCGTGGCTCGACGGTTGACCGCGCGCGGCGAGACGCTGGCCACGGCCGAAGGAGGTACCGGCGGCCTGATCGCGCGCTGGCTGACCAGCGTGCCGGGTCACGAGGCCTGGTACGCCGGCGGGACAATTCTCTCCAACATTCCCGAGCGCGCCGCGGGAGCAGGCGTGCCGGCCGAGCTGATGCGCACCGAGGGGGCCATCAGCAGAAAGGTGGCGGCCCAGATGGCCACGGCCGCCAAGGAGCGGTTCGGGGCCGACTACGGGCTGGCGATTACTGCCTTTCCGGCGCTCGATCCCTCGGCGGCCAGCCCGCCGAAAGTCTACCTGGCCTTGGCTCGCCAGAAGGGGGGCGTCCCCGATGTCGCAGTTCACGAGACCGACTACGCCGGCCACCCGGCCATCCTGAAAAGCCTGGCCGGCAAACGGGCCCTGAACCTTCTGCGACTGGTGCTGCAACCCTAGTGAGCGGCAAGGCGCTAGCCGCCGGTAGCCCCTGTGACGGCGCCAATTCACCGGCGGCTAGTTTCTCTGTTCGGCGGTGGCCCCTGTACTTCCCGTTCGAAGGCCTTTCACCAGAGATACGATCCCGCGCATCACTCCAAACGCGATTGCCCCGGAGACGAGTGCCACCAGCATCCAGTTTCCATAGAACTTCCCTTGAGGGGGCGCGCCCTCAGCCGGTTTGGGCGACGCAGCTTCGTTCGGCTTGTTGTCCATGCGCGATCTCCTGAGGTGTCGATTTCGCCCGGCGCCACCGTCGCGACGATGCGGCGTACGTTTTACCTGGGCCGCTGGGGGAAAGAAAGCGAGTTTCACGCTTCTCATTCCTCGCGCTGCCACTATCCCTCAAGGGATCGAGCCCGGATCGAGCCCCTAATTCTCCGAAGGGGACATGTGAAACGGATGGGCCGCACGGGTCTTCGCCAGGGCGGCCAGGTGGACCGAATAGGCCTGGATGAACTCGACCATCTTCTTCAGCCGTCCATTCTCGGCTTCGGTCAGTTGATCGCCACCGCCCTTCCGATTGACCTCGGCCACCGCATCGTTGATTGCCACGGCGTTGGTCATGAACTGGCCAGCACAATCGAAGAACCGGCCTTCGGCTTCGAGCGATTGCGAGAGCGCTTTCCAGGCCTCGTCAAAGGCGGTCTGCAGCGATTCGGGGATCATGGGTTTCTTCCTTCTGGCAGGTGCGCCGACGGGTAGCTTGCGATGGAAAGCGCGTATGGCCTGAGAATAGGCAGACGGCGATGCGCTGCCAAGATTCCCGTTCCGTATCCGAAGCACCCTGGCACGACTCGCGTGGCAGGTTTGGACTTGAAGTGCTATTCTCGGCCAAGCGGCGTTGGTGTCGCAAACTCTTCGAATCGAGCGACCCGTGGCCCTGCTGATCGATGGTTACAACCTGATTCACGCCGCCGGGATCATCGGCCGAGGTGTCGGGCCGGGCGGACTGGAGCGGGCGAGGCAGGCGCTCCTCAATTTTCTGGTCGAAACCGTCAATCCCAGCGAACTGAGCCGCACGACCGTCGTCTTCGATGCCGCGCTCGCCCCCAAGGGACTGCCGCGGCGGGTGAAGTACCGCGAGATCCATGTCCGCTTTGCTTCGGACCACGAAGATGCCGACGCGCTGCTCGAGGAGCTGATCGCCGAGGACAGTGCCCCGCGGAAGCTGACGGTTGTCTCCAGCGATCACCGCGTGCAACGGGCGGCCCGCCGGCGTCGGGCGATCGCCGTCGACAGCGACATCTGGTTTTCGGGCGCGATCCGAGCGCGAAGGACGCGGCAAGATCCATCGGCCGAGAAGGAAGACGTGAAGCCGCCGACGCCGCTGGGAGAGACCGAAGTCCGGCTGTGGGTCGAGCAGTTTCTGGAGATGACCATCTCGGACCCGCAGACCGAGAAGCAGATCGACGAGATGGAAGATCCCTTTCCACCCGGCTACGCCGAAGATCTGCCGTAGTTGCTTCCGTTCGTCTTTTGTGGTGCTCTCTTTTCGGGCATGTGAGGAAGGGTTGGGGATGAGGGTGAGGCGAGAGTCTCTCGCATGCGGACGGAAGAGGATGAACCACAGAGGCACAGAGACACAGAGGAATGAAGGAGGATGTGAATGTCTCTTGGAGTACCTTTTTGAACAGGAGGAAATGGAGGTAACGGAGGGGGTCTTTCTGTTGGCTCTGTTTCCTCCTGTTCAAAAAAGAGAAGCAAGGGCGAGATACGAACGAAGGGCAGCCCCCCTCCCCAGCCCTCTCCACAAGTGGGAGGGAGCAGGAAGAGACTTTTGTGGCGTTGCTTGCGCTTCGGGGGGCCGCGATTGATCTGTAACCGGCCCTCTCCCCGGGGCGGGTGAAAGACCGCTGGCCCCCTCGCCCCTCTCCCCAAAGGGAAGAGGGAGGGAGGCAGGCGGGACGCCTGCACCACAAGGGAAGGCGTGCGCTACTCGTACCGCAGCGCCGTCTGCAGCGGCATGCGAGCGGCACGTTCGGCCGGCAGCAGCGAGGCGATCAGCACAATGGCCACCGCCAGCATCGGCACGCCGATCAGCAGGCTCGAATCGAGCTTGAACGGCAGCGAGTAACCCAAGAGCGGCAGCATGCTCAGGGTCATCAGGTACGCGGTCAGGATGCCGGCCAGCACCCCCACCACCACGCCGGCCACGGCCGTGATCGAGGCCTGCGCCAGGATCATCCGGCGGACCTGCCAGCGAGTCATGCCGACCGCCCGCATCACGGCGATCTCGCGGGTCTGCTCCAGCACGTTCATCGTCAGCGTGTTCACCACGCCGATGCCGGCCACCGCAAAGCCCACGATTTGCAGCGCCCAGAGCCCGGCCACCACTGAAGCCAGCACCAGCTCCATGGCGGCGCTCAGTTCGCTGAACGAGGTCAGCACGTAGCCGTGCTCTTCGCAGTACGGTCGCAGGGCGGCATCGGCCAGCTCGCGCTCGCGGCTGCCCGCTTGAATCAGGTAGGCGTCGGCTCCTTCCAGCGGAAACAGCCGGCCGGCCGCGACGCGCTCCATGATGACCACGTTGCCGCCGACGTAATACTCCGAGGCCGTGCCGGCCACCTTTACCTGCCGCGGGCCGGCCGGAGTCTTCAACTCGATCGAGTCCCCGGCGCTCCAGCCATGGCGATTGGCCAGCACCGTTCCCAGCACGACTTCGCCCGCCCGCAACTGACTGCGGATCGTTTCGGCGTCCCCTTCGATGAGGCTCAGCGGCAGCGTCTCCTCGTCGGTGAGCGAGCGAATCACGATCAGCACGGGCGTGTCGGCCGCTTCACCGCGCACCAGGCGCAGCGAGTCGACCCGGGCGACGCCAGGCAGCGCGGCCAGCTCGTCGCGCGTGGCATCGGAGAGGAGCATCGTCTCCTGATCGCCGGTTTGTCCCGCGCCGGTGTTGCGAACCACGTAGTCGCCGGCCATCGTGCGGCGATACCAGCCACGGACGTCGTCGAGGTTGTTCATGATCAACGTCCCCTGCCCCAGGGCCACGCCGATGGCCGCATATACCACGCCCATCGTAAAGCCCGATCGGGTTCGCTGGCGAACGAGTCCGTTAGCGGCGATGTGCCGCTCGTAGCCCAGGAAGGGACGCAGCACGGCGGACGAGAGTTTTGTCAGCGGGCCGACGAAGGCCGGAATCACCAGCACGACCGAGGCCATCAGCGTTACCCCGACCGGGGTGGCCGCCCAGACGGGGACCAGGCTCCAGATCACGCCCAACTGCAGGGCGAACATCACCACGAACAACACGACCCCGCCGATGGTCAGCGGGTTCCAGGCCTTGGTGTCGACCTGGGGCGCGCTGGCTCGCAGGGCTTCCATGGGCGAGATCTTGGCGGCGAACACCGCCGGCACCGCGCACCCCAGCAGCGTCGTAAGGGGGCCGATGGCCGCGCCCCACAGAATGGCATTCATCGAGAGCTGCACTTGCGGCCCCATCGCGCCGGCCGTGGAGAACATCCGATCGGCAATCCAGATGCTGCCGGCCCAGCCCAGCGGCAGGCCGATCGCGGTCCCGATGATTCCCAACGCCAGTGCCTCGACCAGCAGCAGTTGAGCGATCTGCGCCTGGGTTCCGCCCACGGCGCGCAGAATGGCGAGCTGCCGACGGCGCTCGGAGAGATTCATCAGAAACGTGTTGAGGATCACAAAGGCCGACATCGCCAGGCAGAGGGCCGAGGCAAACTCCAGCCCCTGTTCGGCGCCCTTGAAGGCTTCCTGGCCCAGGTTGGCCCGTGCAGCGGGGGGCTGCACGACGATCCCCGGCGGCAACAGCGGGCGAATCGAGGCCTTGATTTCTTCCAGATCGACCTTGTCGTCGAGCAGCAGGCTGATGCTGGTGGCCTGATCGGCCAGGCGGAACCAGTTCTCGAGATGGGCGATGTCCAGAAACAGCGACCCGCCGGGGACGAACCCGCCGGCCTTCTTGGGCGCGACTAGGCCCACGACCTTGCCGGTCTGCAGGCCGGCCTTGGTCATCATTTTCACTTCATCTCCCACGGCCACGCCGATGCTGCCGGCGAAGCTGGCGTCGAGCAGGACCTCGGGCGTTTCCCCTTCGCCCGTCAGATAGGTCCCTTCGCGGATCTCGAAGTCGCGGACTTTGGGGTCGCGGATGGCGTCGACGCCGATGGCCGGCAGCGGGAATCGCCGACCTTGGGAGTACAGAATCGTATAACGCTCGATGCTGGGGGCGGCGACCAGCACGCCGGGGACCTGTTCCAGTTTCTCTGCCAGCGCCAGATCCATGGCCGCGTCGCCGGCGGCGGTTACTTCCAGCTGCGCGCGCCCGGCCAACGTCTGGAACAGCTCGCCATACGAGGCCCGCGTGGCGGCGCTGGTCAAAATCACCGCCACCACCGACGCCACGCCGATGATGACCCCCGACAGGGTCAGTGCGGTCCGCGTCGGGTGCCGGCGGAACTCGCCCAAGCTGAGACCCAGGAGGTTCGTCATCGCCGATCGCGTTCCTGCGAGGCCGCGTAGGCGCCGGCGGTCTCGATGTTCGTCTCTGTCGACGAGATCAGCCCGTCGCTGATCGACAGGATCCGATCGGCCTGCGCGGCCAACTTGGGATCGTGTGTCACGATTACTACCGACTGGCCCTTCTGCGAGACCAAATCCCGCAGCAAGCGACTGATCTGCTGCCCATTGGCCGAGTCCAGATTGCCGGTCGGCTCGTCGGCCAGCAGCAAGGCGGGGCGAATCACCAGCGCCCGAGCCACGGCCACGCGCTGCTGCTCTCCGCCCGAGAGCATGCTGGGCAGGTGCTTGCGTCGCGCGGCCACTCCGACAAAATCGAGCATGGCCACGGCGCGCTCCAGGGCTTCTTTTCCGGAGAGACCATCCAGGCGCAATGGCAGGGCCACGTTTTCTTCGGCGGTGAGAATCGGCAGCAGATTGAAGGCTTGGAAGATAAAGCCCAGCCGACGCCGACGAACCAGGGTCCGCTCGGTATCGGTCAGTGTGGCCAGATCGACTCCATCGAGCAGCACCCGCCCGCCCGAGGGTGGTTCCATTCCGCCCAGCATGTTCAGCAGGGTGCTCTTTCCTGAACCGGAAGGGCCGACCAGCGCCACATATTCGGCTGCTTTGACCTGCAGATCGACTCCTCGCACGGCTTCGACGACTAAGTCGCCCGTGTTATAGACCTTGGTCAATCCTTGAGCTTCGATCACTGCCATTTCGCGGGCCGTCTCCTGAGGGGCCGGCGGCGTGCTAGCAAAATGCGGCCGGCGTTCACCTGAAATGCCCAAATCGGGCGGACAGGAAGACTTGAAGGTACTAGCCATGACTCAGAACCTCAACCGGCAAAGGTAGTTTGACGTACTCCGTTGAGGGCATGACCTTGCAAATCGCGGACCAGAACCGCTTTGCCAGGAAAAACGCGAATCGGCGCGAAGACGACGAAACGAGCGGTTCGAATGCATGCACGGGCTCGGGCGGCAGCGGATCGACGGCTACTTCGCGCCCGCGGCTTTGGCGGCCTTCTTCCGCAGCCGATCGACGAACCGCTCCAGGTCGGGCGGGAAGGGCATCTTCACCGACAGCGTTTCGCCGGTGGCCGGATGAATCAGCCCCAACTCGGCGGCATGCAGCGCGATCCGCGGCGCGTCGCTGGCATCGTTGCGGGCGGTGCCCCCCAGCGGCTGGTGATAGACCCGCTCTCCGCATAGCGGCAGGCCCAGTTCGCCGAGGTGGATGCGGATCTGGTGGGTCCGCCCGGTCTCCAGGCGGCACTCGACCAACGTGTATTCGCCCAGCTTCTCGAGCGGCGTGACATGCGTCACCGCTCGTTTGCCTACGGCTTTGTCCGGCGTGCTGCCGCGGCGGCCATCTCCGCGATCGCGCACCAGGTGCGACTCGATTCGCATCGGCTCGGCCATCACTCCCTGCACTACGGCCAGATAGCGGCGGTGGATCGTGTGCTTCTTGAACTGCACGCCCAGGTGCCGCTCGGCCGCGATGCTGCGGGCGAAGACCATCAGCCCACTGGTGCCCCGATCCAGGCGATGGACCGCGCGCACGGGGGGCGGCAATCCGCGCCGCGACTTGCCCGCCTTTTGGGCGATGATGCGGGGCAGGCACTCTTCCAGCGTCGGCTGCATCTGCCGTCTGCGGATGGTCCAGTTCTTCTCTTCGCGGTGGCGAATCGAGGTCATGCCGGCCGGCTTCTCGACGATCACCAGATGCTGGTCGAGGTACCGCAAGCGGACGTCATCATCCGCCGGCGGCTTGGGGGCGGACTCGGCCAGGACCTTCACGACTTCGCCCTGCTGCACCCGGCGGGTTTCGTCGAAGGTCAGATTGCCGTTGGCCAGCACGCGCCGCTGGGCAAGCAGCTTGCGGACCTCGGACCACGAGGTATCGGGAAGCCACTGGCGGAGCGCGGCCGAGAGGGTGAGTCCGGCTTGCTGGGGCTGTACGTGAAAGGTTTGAGAGGCAACGTCGCGCATGGATTCGTTGTAGGTCCAGGGGACGAGAGCGGCAAGGGGCGAGCCTGGTATGCCGTGTGGGCGTCTCGATTTTGGGTGGAATCGTATCCGCAGTAGAGGGTCTCGGGAAAATGGTGGGTAACTCTAGTCTGGGCAAGACCCCTGCCAGTTCGTCTGGCAGGTGAATCAGGTTGAAAGGCTAGAAGCCATTGCGCACCAAGGGCAGGATCGCACGGGAATCGTCCGATCTAGCCTTTCAACCTCCTTCACCCACGAGGCGAGCTCGTGGGGGTCGTTCCGGATACCATCCCTTTTGGAATGGACGCATTGCTACTTGCTTCCACCCAGAATCGAGACGCTCACACTGCTATATTTCCGGACTCCTGGCGTTTTGGAGGTTGCCCGGCTGTTATAATAACCTTGGTTGGCGGCTCGTAAGTGGCGTCGCTCCAAACCGATGCTAGGGACTCGGCGGGGCCGCGGCCCAAGGGTTCGTCTCGTGGAGGCGTGCAAATGACGACAGAAGACCGCAAAACCATCAACTCGTTTGTCGATGAGTTCGGCATCTACATGGTCGAATACCTTCAGCGTGTCATGGCAGCCAAGACGGGTGAGCCCATGAATGTGACGGATATTCGCAACTCCGTGGGATACGCGCTCGAGAAACGCGAAGCGTGCGGAGCCTCGGAGACCTTTCCGTTGGGCGTCGTTCGTGAAATCGATGGCGAAGTGGAATTGGACGAAGAGATGATCGCCGAAAGTCGCAGGCTGGCTGCGATGGGCAAGATCCGGCCCATGCAGGACTTCATCGATGAGCGTCGCTCTCACGGAAAACGTTGAGCAATACTTGATCTCTCTTCCCTACCCCAAAGACATCTCGGACTCCATCGCAGCACACGTCCTTCGGATGGTCGGCAGACGCCCCAGCAGTTCTGGTGCTTTTCATTTCGAGCTGTTCTGTACTTCTGGTACAGACCAAGAAAACTACGAGATTCGAGTCACTGTGGCCTACGACTTGTTTGGAGAGGATCGGTTAGTCATTCATCTCAAGGCAATGTCGGTATGAGCCCGGCGGATTCGTTCCTCGAAAACCCGGACGGCAGCCGCATTTTGTACCAGGTGCTGGGCGTGCCGCGGGGACCGTTCATCACCCTGATCAATGGCTACACCCGGGCCTGGACCGATTTCCGTTCCATGGCCAAGCGCTGGAACGAGGCCGGCTTTGCGGTGCTGGCCTTCGACAACCGCGGGGCCGGACAAAGCACCGTTACGGGACCGTTCACGCTGGGCGACATGGCCGGGGACGTCATCCGTCTGTGGGACCACGTGGGGATTCCGGCCAGCACTGTGCTGGGGATCTCCATGGGCGGGGTCATCGCTCAGCGGCTCACGGCCGAACACGCCGCGCGGGTCGAGCGGCTGGTGCTGGTTTCGACCTGTCTCGATCACGCCCACATGAAGAGCACGGTGAACCAGTGGGCGAGCACCGTACCGGACGTGATCGAGCAGTTGCGGGTCTACTTCGCCCCGGAGTTCTTCGAGAAGAATCGCCCACTGGTCGAGGCGATGGCCAAGAACATCTGCCAGAACGCCAGCAATCCGCGCTTCAACGAGCAGGCCCTGCTGCAGCGCCAGGCCCTGAATGGCTTCGATCACACCGCGTTGATGAAGTCGCTGAAAGTTCCCACGGCGATCCTGCACGGCGAATTGGACCGCGTGATTGCCGCCCAAGCGGCCGAAGAACTGCATCAGGCCATTGCCGGTTCTGAGCTCCTTAGGTTTCCCGGCAAGGGGCATCTGCTGTTGGCCGAGGCCCCGAAGGAGTTGTTTGAGGGGGCCCTGCAATTTGTTGCCGGGCGCGGTCGATCGGACTGAGCTTCTGGCGCGGGGCGTGCAGTAACTGACGTCAGCCTCCAGTCGCCGGCGCGGGAACGTCGCTCATAATCTTCTTGCCTCCCTTGGCATAGCTCAACCACAAGAAGTAGTCACGACGGCGCGTGACGGACTGCGGCCCGATGTAACTTTGCGGGTTGGGGCGCGGAGGCCACAGGGGGCGCCTGCGCCCCGGGGAGCGCGTAACTTTGCGGGTTGGCGCGCCGCCGGGTTGTCGATGTAACTTTGCGGGTTGGGACGCGGAGGCCACAGGGGGCGCCCGCGCCCCGGGGAGCGCGTAACTTTGCGGGTTGGCGCGCCCTCCTCAATTAAGAAGTTGGCGCAGGCGGGCGAGTCTTCGAGCCTGCCCAAGACCCCTGCCAGCTCGTCTGGCAGGTGAATCAGGTTGAAAGGCTAGAAGGCATTGCGCCCCCACCCGTCTTTGCCCTTGGTGCGACCGCTGCAGCCAAAGGCCGCAGCGGTCGCACCAAGGGCAGGATCGTACGGGAATCGTCCGATCTAGCCTTTCAACCTCCTTCACCTGCCAGGCGAACTGGCAGGGGTCGTTGCCATGGATGCTGTCTGCCTTGAACGAGGGGCAAACGAAGCCCGCGCGTGACTCGAACCGTTCCCGCCCCGGGTCCCCACCCATCGGGAATGCTCGATCCTGCACTGACCTGCTGTCCTACCCGCAGTATAGCAAGTAATCGGACCGTTTTAAACCTATTTTGAATATTTTATTCGGGCTTCTGTGTGAGCTGAACTCAGACGCCCACTTCGTGGTTCCATTCAAGGGCTCCTGTTCAAGCTTCTGGTGTGGGCATCTCGATTTTGGGTGGAGATCGTAGCCGTAGCATGGGCATTGTTCCAAATCGGTGGGGATCGACCCGGAAGGGAATGCCGTAAACGATTTTGAGATGGGTGTGCGTCGGCAACGTCCTTTCAGCCCCGTTCACGGGGCTTTCCGATCAACGGCTTTAGCCATCGATCATCGAAACATCTCCTGATCGGAAGCGATGCCGAGAAGGCCGATGGCCAAAGCCGATTCAGCGAGAAGCCCCATCAAATGGGGCTCCTAGATTCCGACAATCTCAAGGTCGACGAGGGGTCGCGTTCAGCCCGTGCTAAAGCACGGGCCTAAGACGGCTTCGCCGAAGAAGCCCCGTAAACGGGGCTCAATTCGGACACCATTGTCGAGACACCATCGCGAAAGTCCTGCGCGGCCTTGCCCCTCCGGGGCAGGACGTAGGGTGGGCAGAGGGCCGCGAGGCCCACCGCTCTGGCGAGCAAACTCCTGTCGCTGGACGAGATCGACGCGCGATTCCCTTCGGGGCGGAATCCTCTGGCCAAAGCGGTGGGCCTCGCGGCCCTCTGCCCACCCTACGGCTAAATTTTCACCCAAAATCGAGACGCCCGTTCAAGCTTCTGGTCGATCAACCCTCATGATTGCGACGGCTCAACTCGCTCTGATAGAGTGACGGCCGAGGCTGGTGAGCCTGGACAGTGCGTCCTTGTCGGCCTCGGTTCCCTTTCCAACCGAGAGCATTGGCCATGTCTTTGAAGTCAACGAACAGGCCCCGTCTTACCTGCGGTCCTTTCGCGATTGCCTTCGCGGTCTTGGCATCCAGTGCGGCGATCTCGGCCGAGACCTATACCGAGAATCCCGGCCCGCAAGGCAATGGGAACCACGTCATTGGCCCCGACTACAAGATCGATCCCGATCTTACGGACCGAGGCAATCCCAAGGGCAAGAGCTTCGAGTTCTCGCTACGACTTGCGGACAGCAAAGTCTTTCGTGGGGACGATTCGACGCTCGATCCCAAGAAGCCCGTACGCGAGAAGCGGAAGATCTTTGTCTACGTCCCGGCAGCCTACAAAGACGGCACGAAGGCGCCCCTGCTCGTGACGTTTGACGGACCGAGTCACATGAACCTGGTTCGCAACGCACTCGACAATCTGACGATTTCTGCAGACCCTGACCGCAAGCTGCCCGCTTTTATTGTGATTGCCGTTGAAAACGGCGGCAACGACGGCAAGGGGAGCGAGCGTGGGCTTGAATACGATACGATGTCCGACCGCTTCGCCCGCTTCATCAACGACGAAGTGTTGCCGGCCGTGCTGACGAATGCAGACATCAAGGCGGCGTATCCCAAGATTGCCTTCACGGAGAATCCGTGGGGCAAGGCCGCGATGGGATGCAGTTCTGGCGGAGCGGCGGCGCTCACCATGGGCTGGTTTCGTCCCGACCTCTTTCGTCGATTGATCACGTACTCCGGCACGTTCGTTGATCAACAGGACGACGATGCTCCAGAAGAAAAGGGCTATCCGCTCGGCGCGTGGGAATACCATTCCAGTATGAAGTTGATCGAAACGAGCGAGAAGAAGCCGCTGCGAATCTTCACGCACGTGTCAGAGAATGACATTCGCGCCAAAGATGCGGAAGAAACGTATCACAACTGGGTGATGGCCAACGAGCGGACCGCGGCAGCGCTCAAAGCCAAGGGCTACGACTATCGATACGTATTCAGTCGTGCCACCGGACACTGCGATCGCAAAGTGTTTGAGCAAACTCTGGCGGACACGCTCGTCTGGATGTGGCGCGGTTATCACGCGGAGTGAATCTCGCAGGATAAGATATCGAGCATAGACGTTACGTGGCCCGCCTCTCGCCGGAGTCTGTTATGCGTGCTCTGTACATGGTCGGCTGGTTGTCGATGGTGCTATTTCAGCAAGCCGAAGCGTTCTCCCATCGCTGGTACGTGGACCGCCTGAATTTTGCATGCTTCATCGCGATGTAAGGACTCGATGCGAACAACGCTTGTCGTAATCCATTCGTTGAACGCCCGAGGTAGGCTTTGGTGAGCACTCAAGATGCCTTCTCTGCGGACTACGCAATGGCGCGACAGCAGTTTCGGCGATCGTCCCATCTATCGCCCTCGTGCGACTGGGTCTTCCAGCCGCATACTCGCGGGCAGCAAGTTGCTAGAGGGACCGGCGAGTTGGCCGCGGACAACGCGACGCCGTTGCAAGAGGGCGCGAAAGCACAGCTCGATACAACACCGAATTGAAGGGGCCGCATGTCGCAAGGTCAGGATCTCAGGAGTCAAATCGCGCAACTTGATACCGCAGCTCGTCGTTCGCTGGAAGATGCCGCGGGACTGGCGCTAAGCATGCGGCACGCCCAGGTAACACTCGCCCATTGGCTCGTGACGACGGTCGAAAAAAATGCAGATGTGCAGCGATGGCTGGCATCGCAAAGTGTCGATCGGGAAACGATGGCTCGCCGCGTGCGCATGGACTTTCAATGGATGCCTTCAATTACGCACACTCCAACATTGTCTCACGAGATTGTTGCGCTAATCGCTGCCGCCTCCGCAATGCAACCCTCGAACATCACGACGCTCGACTTAATTCGCGCGGTCATGCTTACTCCGGCGATATATCAATCGCTGCTGCAACTCGCACCTGAGTTCCGCCCGCTCCCGCTGCCTCCTCCACCAACCTCCCAAGACTTGGCCTTTCCTGATTTGATGATGCGCGCCAATGAGAAAGCACGATGCTGCGTGCTGCTCAAGCGCTGGGGTCCGGCTGACAAACTGGCCGGTTCCTGGCAGGGGCCGGGGGTTGTGCCAGCCACCGACGACCGCTTCGAGCACTGGTTGAGTTTCGACTGCAAGTACCTGGCGCCGGGCATGGGCCCATCCGAGGGAATCATCAGTCTGTACACGGATGGCGACGACCCGACGATCGGTGCGGCATGGCACAGCCCCACTGCTACGTTGAAATACGCCGAGGGCCTGCCGCTCTTCGGGCATACCGCGCTTTCGCTTCCTCCGCCGATCGAGCTGTCGGCCGAGGACAACGAACTATACGAAAAGGCATGGCAAGCAGACTGCCCGCTCTACACCGAATTGGCGCTGGCTGTGCTGGGTGGTTGGCACTTCCCTTGGCCTGACGGAGACTGGGAGGAACTCCGCGATGGGCGGTTGCTAGCCTGGACAATTGCGGAGTCCGAACCGTGGGTTGAGTTGTGGCAAGAGTCCGATGGCTTTCGAGTGCGTCCTCGGACGAAGTGAAGTCGCAATCCATTCGTTGAACGTCCGAGGTAGTCTTTGGTGAGCACTCAACATGCCTTCTCTGCGGACTATGCGACCGCGCGACAGCGGTTGCGGCAAGCGGCCACGCAGCTTGGCTGGCAGTTAGAGGCCCATCCTATCGGCATCGCCGCACCCGCGGGCGAGGACCTGGCGGTCGATGTCGCCTGCTCTCCAGGGGGCGACTCCGACCGGCTGCTGGTCATTTCGTCGGGCGTTCACGGCGTGGAAGGATTCTTCGGGTCGGCAGTGCAGGTGGCCTTGCTCGAACAGTGGGCTTCGCAGGGGCCTCCGCCGGTAAGGTGCGTCTTTCTGCACGCGCTGAACCCGTTTGGGTTCGCGTGGCTGCGTCGTTTTGATGAGAACAACATCGATCCGAACCGGAACTTTCTGCTGCCGGGCGAACGATACGAGGGCTCGCCCGCGGGCTACGCGGGTCTCGATGCATTGCTGAACCCTCGACGGCCTCCCTCGCGCTGGGAGCCGTTCACGCTCAATGCCCTATATGCCATCGCCCGGCATGGCATGGCAGAGCTTCAACAAACGGTGGCCGCCGGCCAGTACGGCTTTCCGGCAGGGCTGTTCTTCGGCGGCGCGGGTCCGTCGCGGATGCACCAGCTCTTGGAGCAGAACCTGGGTCGCTGGGTGCGCGGAGGCCGCGACGTGGTTCATCTCGATTTTCATACTGGTTTGGGTCCCATGGGAAGCTGCAAGTTGCTGATCGACTACCCGCTGAGCGAACTTCAACGCACCCATTTGACCGAGTGGTTCGGGGCGGATTCTTTCGAGGCCTTCGATTCCAGCAACGTCGCCTACGACATGCGCGGCGGGCTAGGCCGGTGGTGCGTGTCCCGCAATTTGGCTCCGAACTATCTGTTCGCCTGCGCGGAGTTCGGCACCTACGGTCCGATTCAGGTGCTCGCGGGCCTCCGCGCCGAGAACCAAGCGCATCATTGGGGGACCCCGACGGCAGCTTCGACCGTTCGAGTGAAGCAGCGGCTCAAAGAGCTGTTCTGTCCGTCCTCCGAAGCCTGGCGTTCCCAGGTTCTGAAACACAGCATGGAACTGGCCGATCAGGGAGTCCAAGGCCTGATGACGGTACGCCACGACGGCGCGGGCGGTAGCTAGCGTCGTTTGGCCACGCAAGTTTGCTCAAGAATCCAGACCGAATTCTCCGTTGAAACCAGTCGGCTAGGGCGGTCCGACCTCCCCCTCCCCTGGCGTCCCTTTCCGCCCGCGATACCATAGGATTCGTTCCCCTGGCGTTCGCGTTGGTTCGCCCCCCGGCGGTTTCCTGGGGCTGGCGTTTGGCCCGCGTTTACCCTGCGCCCGGGCCTCCTCCACCCTCGACGCCACGCATGAAAACGATCCGCAAGCTCCTGGTCGCCAACCGCAGCGAAATCGCCATCCGTGTGTTCCGCACGGCCCACGAGTTGGGCATCCGCACGGTCGCCATCTACTCGCACGAAGACCGCTACGCCCTGCACCGCTTTAAAGCGGAAGAGGCCTACCAGGTCGGCAAGCCCGGCGAGCCGATTCGCAGCTACCTCGACATCGAAGCCATCCTGGCCATCGCGCGGCTGCAAGGAGTCGACGCCATCCACCCGGGCTACGGCTTTCTCTCGGAGAATCCCGAACTGGCCAAGGCCTGCACCAAGTACGGCGTGCAGTTCGTCGGCCCGCGGGTGGAGTTGCTGGAGCAGTTGGGCGACAAGACGGCCGCCCGCGAGATCGCCCGGCGTGCCAATGTGCCGATTCTCTCGGGCAGTCCGCATGCCTTGGTGAGTGTGGAAGAAGCCCACGAAGTGGCCAAAAAGCTGGGCTACCCGGTGATGCTCAAGGCGGCCAAGGGGGGCGGCGGCCGCGGCATGCGGGTGGTGATGGACGCCGACAGCCTGACGGCCAACTTTGAGCAGGCCCAGCGTGAGAGCTTGAGCACCTTCGGCAGCTCCGATGTCTTCCTGGAGAAGTTCATCTCGCGTGCCCGGCACATCGAAGTGCAGTTGATGGGGGATCAGCACGGCAACCTGGTCCACTTGTGGGAGCGCGACTGCTCGGTGCAGCGTCGGCACCAGAAGGTGGTCGAGATCGCCCCCGCGCCGAACCTGGACCCCAAGGTCCGTCAGGCGCTGTGCGATGCTGCGATCGCCATCGGCCGCGAAGTCCGCTACGAGAGCGCCGGCACGGTGGAGTTTCTGGTCGACGCCGACACGAACCAGTACTTCTTTATTGAGGTCAATCCGCGAATCCAGGTGGAGCACACTGTCACCGAGCAGGTGACCGGCTTTGACATTGTGAAGTGCCAGATCCTGGTGGCTCAGGGCGCGCCGCTCTCCGATCCCGAGATCGGCCTCGACAGCCAGGACAAGGTCCGCACGAACGGCTTCGCCGTGCAGTGCCGCGTGACGACCGAAGATCCCGAGAACCGCTTCGTCCCCGACTACGGCCGCATCGCCGTCTATCGCTCGGCCGGCGGCATGGGCATTCGCCTGGATGCCGGCACGGCCTTCTCGGGCGCGCAGGTCACTCCGTTCTATGACTCGATGCTGGTCAAGGTGACCGCCTGGGGCCGACGCTTCACCGACGCTACCCGGCGAATGGAACGCTGCCTGCAAGAGTTCCGTATCCGCGGCGTAAAGACGAACATCCCGTTCCTCACGAATCTGATCAACCACCAGACCTTCCTGGAGGGCAACTGCACCACGCGGTTCATTGATGAATCGCCCGAGCTGTTCCTGATGGTGGCCCGCCGCGATCGGGCCACCAAGCTGCTCAGCTACTTGGGCGATGTGATCGTGAACGGCAACACGCTGGTCAAGGGGCGCCCCAAGAGCACGCGCCGCGACCCGGCCCCCATCCCCAAGTACGACGCCACGCAGCCGATCCCCCCGGGGACCAAGCAGCGGCTGCAGCAACTGGGGCCCAAGAAGTTCAGCCAGTGGATCCGCGATCAGAAGCCGCTGTTGATCACCGACACCACCTTCCGCGACGCGCACCAGTCGCTGCTGGCCACGCGGCTGCGAACCTACGACATGCTGAAAATCGCCGATGCTTACGCGCGGCTGACTCCGCAGTTCTTCTCGCTCGAGATGTGGGGCGGGGCCACATTCGATACCTCGATGCGGTTCCTCAAGGAATGCCCCTGGCAGCGCCTGGCCGACATGCGCGAGCGGATTCCCAACATCCTCTTCCAGATGTTGCTGCGGGCGTCGAACGCGGTCGGCTACACCAACTATCCCGACAACGTGGTCGAAGAGTTCTGCCTGGAGTCGGCCAAAGCCGGCATTGATGTGTTCCGCATCTTCGACCCGCTCAACTGGGTGCCGAACATGCGGGTGGCCATGGAGGCCGTGCAGAAGACCGACGCCCTGTGCGAAGCGGCCATCTGCTACACCGGGGATCTGCTCAACCCCGCCCGGCCCAAGTACAACCTGAAGTACTACGTCGATCTGGCCAAAGAGCTGGAGAAGATGGGGGCCCACATCCTGGCGATCAAGGACATGGCTGGCCTGGCCAAGCCCTATGCCGCGCAGTTGCTGGTGAAGACCCTGAAGGAAGAGATCGGTATTCCGGTCCACTTCCACACGCATGATTCCTCCGGCATGCAGACCGGCGGCATCTTGAAGGGGGCCGAGCACGGGCTGGATATCGCCGACGCGGCCTTTGCGCCGATGTCGGGGCTGACCTCGCAGCCCAACCTCAACTCGCTGGTCGAAGCCCTCCGCTTCCAACCGCGCGAGACCGGCCTCGACCCCGAGAACCTGCGGCAGATCGCTTACTACTGGGAAGCCGCCCGGGAGTTCTACACGCCGTTCGAGAGCGGCATGAAGGCCGACGATGTGAACCTGTATCTGCACGAGATGCCGGGCGGGCAGGTCACCAATCTGTTCGAGCAGGCCCGGGCCTTGGGGCTGCACTCGCGCTGGCAGGAGATCTGCCGCATGTACGCCGACGTGAACCAGCTCTTCGGCGACATCGTGAAGGTCACGCCGACCTCGAAGTCGGTGGGCGATATGGCCCTGTTCCTGGTGGCCAACAATCTCACGGCCCAGGACGTCGTCGACCCCAAGCGCGAGCTTTCCTTCCCTGAGTCGGTTGTCGATCTGATCGCCGGCCGCATGGGCCAGCCGCACGGGGGATTTCCGCCTGCGGTGGTCGAGCGGATCCTGCGGGGCAAGGAGTCCTTCAGCGAGCGTCCGGGGGCCAGTCTGCCGTCGACCGATTTGAAGCAAGCCGCCAACGAACTGCAGAAAAAGGTCGCCCGCCAGCCGAGCGATCAGGAAGTGCTGAGCTATGTCCTCTACCCGCGCGTGGCCTTGGACTTTGCCGCCCATACGCTGGCCTATGAAGACACCAGCGTGCTGCCGACTCCGCAGTTCCTGTACGGCATGCAGGCCGGCGAAGAGATGGCCGTGGAGATCGAGCGCGGCAAGACCCTGATCGTCAAGTTTCTGACCGTCAGCGATCCGCACAGCGACGGCAGCCGCACGGTCTACTTCGAGATGAACGGTCAGCCCCGTGCGGTGACCGTGATCGACAAGTCGCTGGAAGCCGAGGTTCCCAAGCGTCCGCAGGCCGATCCCAAGGATCCCAAGCAGGTCGCCGCCCCGATGCCCGGCCTGGTGGTCACCGTAGCCGTGAAGGCGGGCGATCCGGTCTCGCGCGGGCAGAAGCTGCTTTCCATCGAAGCGATGAAGATGGAGACGACGCTGTACGCCGAGCAGGATGGCAAGATCGCCGAGGTCCTGGCCGGCCCCGGCACGCAGGTCGAGACGGGCGAGCTGCTGGTGAAGTTGGAGTAAACGCCCCATGCCCACGCGACATATCATCGCCATCGGTGGAGGAAGCCTGCTCCCGGAGTCCCACTTCGAGCGCTACATCCTGCAACATGCCCCGGCCAACCCGCGGGTGCTGTTCGTGCCGACCGCCTCGGGCGATTCCGACAGCTACATCGTTCGCTTTTACAGCTCCTTCACCAAGCTGGCCTGCCAGCCGCGGCATCTCACCCTCTTCAACCATCCGGCCAACCTGGCCGAGATCATGGCCGACTGCGATGTGCTGTTCGTCGGCGGCGGCAACACGCGCAACATGCTGGCCATCTGGCAATCGTGCGGCATGGACGAACTGGTGCGGCAGGCCTGGGAACGGGGCGTAGTCCTGTGCGGGCAAAGCGCTGGCGCGATCTGCTGGTTCGATCGCGGGCACACGGATTCGTGGGGACCGCTTCGACCGATGAGCTGCCTGGGCTACCTGAGCGGCAGTTGCACTCCGCATTACGACGGCGAGCCGGAGCGCCGGCCTTCGTACCAGGGCTATGTGGCCTCCGGCGAACTGCCAGCCGGCTACGCGCTGGATGATGGCGCGGCGGCCCATTTTGTGGATGGCCAGCTGTTGGAGATCGTGGCCAGCAAGCCCAAGGCCCGTGGGTACTATGTGCGGGCCGAAGCGGGCCGCGCGATCGAAGAGCCGCTCGCCACGCGGTACCTGGGGACGTAGCGCTCTTCGAAGTTCGATACGCTGTAGGGAACGCCCTCAGTGGCGTTCCGGATCCCTGGAACATCGATCCATTCGGGACCGGTTGAATTGGAAGCGTTTCGCCTCCGCGCGGAACGCCACAGAGGGCGTTCCCTACAGACTACTGGTCGCAAATTCTGCGTGGTCCCGACTAGTTCACCACCAGGCGGCTGTCTTCCAACTCGACTCCGTGGACGGCCCGCACGTCATTGATCTTCACACCCGTCGAAAGGCTGGTGCTCACCTTCGCTCGGCGCTCGATCCCTTCCGCATCGCGATAGCGGACCTGGTAGGGGATGCCGCTGATGCCCACGAGCGCGGCCCAAACGAAATCGCCATCGGCAATCTCCAGGACTTCGCCCCCGTGGGCAGCGAAGTATCGGCGGATTCGCCGGCGGTCCAGGATATAGCGTACGACCGTCGCCAGAACGACCACGGCCGCAACTGCCAGCACCCCAAACCACCGTAGCTCTCGCGGATCCATCGTATCCCTTTCGACCACTGCAAACTTCGAGACGACATGACTCGAGTGAAAACGGGGGGTTCGCCCGCTTGGATCAAGGCGTTTTCTGACGAAATGCCCGACGTTCAAAGGCGTTGTTGTCAACCAAGATAGGCACAGGACGGGCAACTTGCCTTCGTCCCCGCTTTGCCCCACAATCGCGTATAGTAGCAGGCACACCGAGAGGCTGTGATCGTATTACTTGCCTTCTCCACTAGCCCGACGCGCCAGCGAGGGGAACCTGGTGGCGAAGTCGCCTAGAGCTTCCCCTCGCTGGCGCGTCGGGCTAGTGTTGCGTTCCGACACACCACAATAAGCCGACGGCACACGGAGTGTGCCTGCTACTATACGCGCGCCCTCGCTACTTTTCCCTTCCCGTCGGGTTTCATCCTGGCTTCAATCTCCCTCCCTCACAACCCTCCCAACATCCCATGAAACAAGGCGACTTGAGCCTGGGCTCGGCACGGCTGTACGATGCCCTGAAGAAGCTTAAAGTACAGTGGGAAGACACCCGGGCCGTTTGGCAGGATCAGGTGGCCGAGGAGATCGAGCAGCAGCAGCTGACCCTGCTGGAAGCCGAAGTGACCCGCGCCGTGGAAGCGATCAATCGTCTGACCCAGGTCATGTCTCAAGCCCGTCAGGAAGTCGAGTGACCATGTCGGATCTTATCGCCGAAGAGCGGCAGTTGGTGGAGGATCTGGCACGGCTGGTCGCCTGTCGGGCCGAAGCGGAAGAAGCGGTCGAGAGCGCTCGCAAACGGGCGATGACCGAGGCCGAAGAGACCTTCAGCCTCGCGCGGACGGCGCTGACCGCCCAGATCGATCTGGATAAGGAGCGTGCGCTGGCCCAGCTCGAAGCGGCCAAGAGCAAGGCGGCCGATGAGTTCGCCGCCGAACAGACGCGGCTCGAGACCGAGTACGACGAAGCCTGCGAGCGGCTCGGACTGGAATTGGGCAACAGCGAAGAGGACGCCCAGCGCGAATACAAAGAGTCGCAGTGGCAGACAAGCACGCTGCACGAGGCCGAAAAGAACAAGCCGCAGCAATTCTATGACGAGTTGATCCGCGAGCTGAACGAGGCCCTGCTCCGCATCGACGAACTGACCGCGCAGGTTCAGAAGCTTATCGTTGAGAACCGCCGGTACCAGGAGTTCTCGAAGCAGGTCCCCGCCGCGCAGCCGCAGCAGGCGCTGACCACGGCCGAGCCCTTCAACATCCTGCGAGAGAATTTGGCCGGCGCCGAAATGCTGGTGGCGCAGTTCGCCAATCTCTCGCTCCCGCGATTCTTTCAGGCCGAGAAGGCCAAGGCCGGCTTCACGGCCGTTTATCAGCCGCTTGACCAGGCCCTGACCGAACTGCGAGAGGTCGCGCCGCGCTGCGCCCAGATCGCTCAAGCCACGCTGGAGCGGATGAAGCACGAAGTCGAGCAGCGCCGCGTGCTGGGACTGAAGCGGGCCGAAGACAAATTCAAGCGCAAGTCGAACGAGATCAAAGCCCGTCGGGACTGGGTCATGAGCCAGACCGAGGCCAAGTACCCGCCGCTGTTGCAGGAACTGGCCAAGCGCCGCGAGGCGGTGCTGATGAAGCTCGACGCCGAGCACGGCTGGCAGCGCAAGGCCCAGATGGCCGCCTTCGACAAGCAGTTTCAGGAGCTGCGGGCCGAGTTCGATCGCAAGCAGGCCGCTGCTCTCAGTCAGTACGAAGAGGACTTTGGCGCCCTCTCGCAAGCTTGGCAGCAGGGCCTGTTCGAGGCCATGGCCAGCGCCACGCGGCTCACCGCCGAGAGCAAGCAGCAGTTCCCCGCCTGGGACGATCCCTTCTGGAAGAAGTGGACGCCGACTTACGACTTTCCCAAGCTGCTCCGGCTGGGCCGTTTTGAAGTCGACATCGCCAAGCTCCCGGGAGGCATCCCCGAGGATGAACGCCTGCGGGCGGTCTCGCTCCCTCCGTTCCATCTTCCGGCAGCCGTCCCGTTTCCCGAGCAGGCCAACCTGCTCTACTCGGCCAGCGACTCCGGACGCGGGCAAGCCGTGCAGTCGGTGCAGGCCGTGATGATGCGGCTGCTGTCCACCATTCCGCCCGGAAAGCTGCGGTACACGATCATCGACCCGGTCGGCTTGGGCGAGAACTTTGCGGCCTTTATGCATCTGGCCGACTACGACGAACAACTCGTGGCCAACCGCATCTGGACCGAGCCGGGCCATATCGAGCAGCGGCTGGCCGACCTGACGGAACAGATGGAAAGCATCATCCAGAAGTTCCTGCGCAACGAGTTCCGGACCATCGGCGAGTACAACGAGCAGGCCGGCGAAGTGGCCGAGCCCTTCCGCATCCTGGTGGTGGCCAACTTCCCCACCAACTTCAGCGAGTCCGCCGCGCGACGCCTGGTCAGCATTGCCAGCACCGGCGCTCGCTGCGGGGTGCATACGCTGGTCACGGTCGATGCCTTGAAACCGATGCCGCCGGGGTTCAACCTGCGCGATCTGGCCGCCGTGTGTCAGTGCCTCGTATGGGAAGAAGGCCGATTCGTCTGGAAGGGCCCTTTCGAGTCGTACCCGCTACTGCTCGATGCCCCGCCGGCCGCCGATCTCTCGACCCGCATCCTGCGCGAGGTGGGCGAGCGGGCGCGTGACTTCGGCAAGGTCGAAGTCCCCTTCTCGAAGATCGCCCCGCCCGAAGAAGAATGGTGGAAGGGGAGCACCTCGAAGGGGATCTCCGTCGCGCTTGGTCCGGCCGGAGCCACCAAGCTACAGCATCTGAAACTTGGCTCGGGAACCTCGCAGCATGTGCTGGTGGCCGGCAAGACGGGCTCCGGTAAGTCGACGCTGCTGCACGCGATGATCACGAATCTGGCCCTCTATTACAGCCCCGAAGAGGTCGAGCTGTACCTGATCGACTTCAAGAAGGGGGTCGAGTTCAAGACCTACGCCACGCATGGGCTGCCGCACGCCCGGGTGGTGGCGATCGAGAGCGAACGCGAGTTCGGCCTGAGCGTCCTCGAGCGGCTCGATGCCGAACTCAAGCTGCGCGGCGATTTGTACCGCGACGCCGGCGCGCAGGATCTGGCCAGCTACCGCAAGGCGGCCGGGCCCGATGTGGTCGCGCCTCGCATCCTGCTGATCGTCGACGAGTTCCAGGAGTTCTTCACCGAAGACGACAAGATTGCCCAGAACGTCTCGCTGCTGCTCGACCGCCTGGTCCGGCAAGGCCGGGCCTTCGGCATCCATGTGCTGCTGGGTTCGCAGACGTTGGGCGGAGCCTACAGCCTGGCCCGCAGCACGGTGGGGCAGATGGCAGTCCGCATCGCCCTGCAATGCAGCGAGGCCGACGCGCACCTGATTCTGAGCGAAGACAACACGGCCGCGCGGTTGCTCTCGCGCCCCGGCGAGGCGATCTACAACGACGCCAACGGTTTGATCGAGGGCAACCATCCCTTCCAAGTGGCCTGGCTGCCGGATGAGACCCGCGAGAAGTACTTGAAGTCGGTCACCGAACTGGCTCGCAACCGCGCCGCAGGTCGGGCGCGTCCTCCGCAGATCATCTTCGAGGGGACCGTGCCGGCCGACATGGCCAAGAACCCGCTGCTGGTCAATCTGCTGGCCGAATCGGCCTGGCCGCCGGCCAAGGGACAATCGCTGGGTTGGTTGGGCGAATCGGTGGCGATCAAAGATCCCACGGCCGCGCTGTTCCGTCGGCAGAGCGGCGCGAACCTGCTGATCGTCGGTCAGCAGGAGCAATCGGCCTCGGCCATGATGGCCGCGGCGTTAGTCGGTCTGGCCGCGCAGCACGATCCTGCTCGGGAAGCGGCCGCCAACCGCCCGGCTGCCGGCGACCCGGCCACTGCCACGCTCGAAGCGTCCAGCGGCCCGAAGTTCTACGTCCTCGAGGCCAACCAGGCCGACGCGCCCCACAGCGGACTGCTGGCCAAGCTGGCCGGCGTCATCCCGCATCCGCTGGCCACGGCCACGCTCCGCGACATTCCCAAGCTGGTGAACGAGCTGGCCTCGGAGGTCGAGCGCCGCTTGCAAGAAGGGCTGACCGACGCCCCGGCTTGCTACCTGTTCATCTACGACTTGGCCCGCTTCCGCGAACTGCGCCGCAAGGAAGACGACTACAGCTTCTCGAAATCCGACGCCCCGGCTGATCCGGCCAAGCAGTTGGCGGCGATCCTGCGCGATGGCCCCAACGTGGGCGTCCACTCGCTGGTCTGGTGCGACACGCTGAACAACGTGAACCGCACCTTCGACCGCAACGCGCTGCGCGAGTTCGAAATGCGGGTCCTCTTCCAGATGAGCCCAGCCGATTCCAGCCATCTGATCGACTCGCCAGCGGCCAGCAAGCTGGGCCTGCACCGGGCCTACTTCCACAGCGAAGAGCAAGGCCGGCTGGAAAAGTTCCGCCCGTATGGGTTGCCGTCGCCCGAGTGGCTGGCAGAAGTGGGAAAGAAGCTGAAGGGCCGCAAGTAGGGCCGCAGTTGGGGACGAGGGACGAGGGATTTCTCCTGGAATCTTGCACCTCACTCCCCAGCCAGTAGACTGATCCCTTCTCTGCCATCTGCCCCTATCCTCCCTCCCCCACGCGCGCACCGACCATGACTCTCACGCCTGCCGTTCTCGCGAAGCTTGGCCAGTTCGATACCCCGACCATCTGCAATGTGATCGAGCTGTTCGATGTCCGGCCGCGCAATGCCGGCTACATGGATGGCCGCATCAAGTGCAACTTTCCGCAGTTCCCGCCGATGGTGGGCTTTGCGGTCACCAGCAGCTTCCGCAGCGATGCCCCACCGGCCGGCGGCGACGTGTACGGCGGCATGGATAAGCAGGTCGAGCTGTTCGCCAAGGTAGGCGGGCCGGCCGTGGTGGTCTTTCAGGATCTCGACGACTCGCCTGTGGCCGCCACGTTTGGCGAAGTGATGTGCTCGACCTACAAGGCGTTCGGCTCGACGGGCCTGATCACCTCGGGCGCAGGCCGCGACCTGGAGCAGGTGGCCGCCATCAAGTATCCGGTCTTCACGGGCAATACGATCTGCTCGCATGCGTACTGCCACATGCTGAACATCGGCGTGCCGGTCCGCGTGGGCGGGCTGGTGGTGAACACCGGCGACCTGCTGCACGGCGACTCGAACGGAGTCACCAGCATCCCGATCGACATCGCCGCGGAGCTGGTCGACCTGACTCCGGAGTTCATCACGGCCGAGAAGATCGTGCTGGACTACGTGAACGGCCCCGGCGAAAAGACGGCGCAAGGCCTGCGCGATTGCCGCAAGGAGTTTGCCGCCGTGGTCGACAAGCAGATCGCCCGAGTGAGCCGGAAGAAGGGGAAGTAGGGAAGTGGCGAGTGGCGAGTTAATACAGCTTGTGTTTTCGGTATGCATCCTCCCACTAGTCACTAACCACTAATCACGAACCACTTCCTCCCCCCCATGCTCTCGATCCTGGCCATTCACGCCCATCCCGACGACATTGAGTTCCAGTGCGCCGGCACGCTGGCGCTGTTGGGCCAACAGGGGCATCGGCTCACCGTCATCACCATGACGCCGGGCGATTGCGGCTCGAAGGATCTGCCGCCGGAAGAGATCGCCCGCGTGCGCAGGGGCGAAGCACAGGCGGCGGCCGCGCTGATTCAGGCCAAGTGCGAGTGCCTGGAGTTCCGCGACCTGTCGATCGTGATCGACAATGATGCCAAGCGGCGCGTGACCGAGGCCGTGCGCCGTGCGCGGCCCGATGTCGTCTTTACTGCGCCCCCGGTCGATTATATGGACGACCACGAGGCGACCAGCCGGCTGGTTCGCGACGCCTGCTTCAATGCCAGTTGTCCGAACTACAAGACGCGTCAGTGGGAGCCCGCCCCGGCCACCGATCGCATTCCGCACCTGTACTACGTCGATCCGCTCGAGGGGATGGACTTGTGGGGCGAGCCGGTCAAGCCGCACTGCTATGTCGACACCACGGCCGTGTTCGAGATCAAGCGGCAGATGCTGGCCTGCCACGATAGCCAGCGGGCCTGGCTCCGTTCACAGCATGGCGTCGATGAGTACCTGGAAAGCCAACGTCGATGGAGCGAGCGCCGTGGCAGCGAAATCGGCGTGCCTCATGCCGAGGCCTTCCGCCAGCATCGCGGGCATCCTTATCCGCACGACAATGTGCTGGCCGAGTTGCTGCCCGGGCTGGTGAAGTAGCTCAGCTCGCCAGCGGCAGACGCGGGGCAGTTCGCCGGTGGACCAGGCGACCCACGCCCCACAGCGCAACCAGCCCGGCCAGCGCCAGGCTCGAGGGCTCGGGGACTACCGTCACGCTCTCGCCCGATGCCGCGAGTTGGGCATTCAGCAGATTGACGTAGTAGGGCAAGAAAGTATCGACACTGGCCGGCAGGTTGGTTTCCAGGGCCCAGTGCAAACCGACCAGGGCCAGTTGCCCGTTGTAGACGGCGAACGAAGGAAGCCCGGAATCGCCCCCCTGAACCAGGGCCTCGCCGTCCACAAAGTCGCGGTCGTAAAGAAAGACGGGACCGATCGACCCGTCGACGTTCGCCAGAAACACCGGATCCGTGCTGTAGGGGCTATTGGGGTCGATGGTGTTCGTTCCTACGCGCTGGGTGGTCACCGTCGATTGGCCCACCGAGAAGATCGGCAAATTGCCGTAGTCGTCGATCGTCGGCAGCACCAGGATGGGGTAGATCGCCACGTCGCTGCTGACCGCCGAAGACAGAGTTCCCAGCATCAGGTCGCTGGGGCCGAACTCCGACACAATCTGAGTCAGCCCCGTCACGGTCCGCTGCTCGGAAGGCCCCAACGGATCATTGCCATGATAGAACGTCAGCGACTGGCCGATCGACGGCGAACTGTGTGCCGCTGCAATGAAATGCGTGGGCGAGATCATGGTCGCCTTGTTGGCGACCCCCGACCAATCATAGGCCGCGCCGATAAAGGCGGGATCGTTGGTGAATCGATCGTATTGGGCGGCGTTGTAGTTGTGGATGTACATCTGCGCCCGTGCTGGAGAGGGGGCGCACACGCAGGCAGCTACAACCAATCCGATGAAGATTCGGAGCATGCTGATTCGCACGGAAGTGACGAGAGAGAAGACTCCCGGCGATTTTAACGGACCGCACACTCCGCAGGTGGAGAATTCAGCGGTATCTGAAAAACCAAACCAACGAGGGGTGGTTGCCCCGCCATTGGATGCAAAGCTCGGCACTTAGGCCCGAAGTCTTGGTCGTTCGGCGACCAAAATATAGACTCAGACCCAGCAAAGACGCGTAGTCTCCAGTTTTCAAGGGCAAGACCCTATGTCCGAGCGAGATGTGAAGAAGTGGGGCCTCCTGCTGTTGGCCGTGGCCGGCCTTCTGCTGTACTGGTCGATCGCCAACAAGCCTTACGATCTTGAAGCGGAAGGTGTCTGGAAGCTCGAGTGGACGCAGGTCAACGGCATGCCGCAGCGCCGCGAGCGCCAGCTATGGTTGATCCGCGGCGCCACGGTTCAAATGTTCGGAGACGACGGAGTCCTTCGCGACACGCTCCGGTTGGATCCGGCCACGACTCCCAAGCAGGTCACCAGCACTTCCATGCTGGAGAAACGGGGAATCTACGAAGTGGTCGGTGAGGAGCTTCGCGTCGCGCAGGCGCCAAGCATCTCGAAGCACCCCGTCGAGTACAAGACGCGGTTTGGAGACCTGCAAACGATCACGTTCCTGCGTCGCGTCTCGGTACCGGCAGGAACGACGGAGGGAATGCTGCCCAAGCTGATCGCGCGCGAGTTCGGTCCCCGGCCCGCCAAACTGGGACGCCACAGTTTCGACACCGAGGCCGAAAAGCAGATTCGGCAGCGTCTCGACGAGATCCGCGAGACTCCCCAGCCTGGCTCGCCCGACACGCCCGAACACATGATTCACAACATCTGGTGGATGGAGCTCGAAATCAACAACGGGGGCTTCCATCAGTACTTCTTCAATCCGACGGGGAACTACTCGGCCGACACCGCCCGGCAACTTCGCTTGATCGGCGCCGTGAAGACGGCGGAAATGATCGAACAGGCGTGCGCCGTCTTTCCCGAAGGCAAGCCGGCAGTCAACTTGGACGCGCGGCGCAAGCAGCTCGAGCCGTTTACGCTCGATCAGCAGGAACGCCTTCGCGCCTTGCAAGAGGCCTTTTACGCACGCGACGAAGATCTGTATGTGCTGCTGCGGGCCTATCTGAAACGAATGCCGTAGGGCGGCGCTGCGTATCTCAACGCTCCGGCTTGGTCGCCGGGGCATGCTCCGGGAAGTCCTTCTCGTAGCGTTTCACCAGCGCGTCGACGTCGGCCGGGACGAGATACAGCTTGCCGCGGATGTTCTTGCTTTCGCCGGCCTTCAAGCCGCCCAGCCTGAAGTCGGAGTGCAGGCAGCAGATCACGCCCTGAAAGAGTTCCTGGTACGGTTCCCAGGCGGTGGCCAGGATCTGCTTCTCATCGGCCGAGAAACACCCGATCAGCCCGTTGGACGGAGTGAGCTTGCTCACGGGGCGCGGGTTCACGTCGTCGGCCGGCACTTGCCGGGGCCGCCAGACCTGGCCGGGAATGTAACGGGCCTCTTTCGCCCACGGCTCGGTCGGCATGCGAGCCAGTTTCCCCTCCAGGAACACAAACGATTTGGGCAGGTACTCTTCGGCCGCCCGCTTCTCTTCCACTCCGGTGAAGCGCGCCACGCGAATGCAGGGCTGCGCCCAATGGGCCAACGAGTCCTTGTCGGTCGGATTGTGGGCTCGCAGTTTGAAATCGACTTCGTCGGCCGTGCTGCGGATCTCGTGCTCGACGGTCACTCCGTCGGTGAGCGTGCACTTGAGCTTGATCAGCCGCTTATCGGGCGAGGCTTCGAGCAACTTCGTTTCGTGCCCAACGGTGGTCAGCTTCCAGTCGCGGTCGGTCGAACCGGGGCGACAGTAGGCTTCCAGGTACCAGATCTTAATCTCGCCGCCGGGGATGTGGGCCCCGGAGACGGTGAGCATGTTCTTATCCCAGGCGAGCGCGAGGGGGTCGGCTGCTTGGGCGGGAACGAGCAAGGCCAGGCAGAGGAACGCGGCGGAGAGAAGCCGGATCGTCATGGGAGAGCCTTTGAGGGTGATGGTGGAATTTGAGATTTGAGATTTGAGATTTGAGATTTGAGATTTGAGATTTGAGATTTGAGATTTGAGATTTGAGATTTGAGATGACGAGGGACGAGGGACGAGGGACGAGGGACGAGAGGCGAGAGGCGAGGGACAAAGCCTACCTCTGATTTTGTACCGTATGTTTCTGTCTACTTCTTCCTTTTTCCGAACTGCGGGCCATCACCGTGGCTCTCTGCAGCCTCCCCCCGCATCTCAAATTTCAAATTTCAGATCTCAAATTCCTTCCCCAGCGCATGAAGGATGAGAAAACGACGGCGCGCAGAATCCAAGAGAGAGCAGCAATCTTGCCCGGCCGCCAGGCGGGCGATTGACGCGAGCCCGGCGCGAGCAGACGCGGAGCCCGAAGTGATGGAAGCGGAGCCCGAAGTGATGGAAGCGGAGCCCGGCGCTGCGAGCAGCGATCCGCTAGAACGAGATGATCACATCGGTCGACATCAGGAACTGGCTGCCGTCGGAGCCGTCATCGAACACCCGCGTGGCGCTGGTGGTGGTTCCTGCCGGATTGCCGCCGGCTGCGTTCCCTTGCAGATCGGCCCAGTCCCAGCGCATTTCGGGACGGATCATCACGTTGGGCCGAGGACGCCAGTTCAGCCCCATGGTGAAGGCGAAGTAGTTGTGATTGATGTACGGGAAGCCCCCCGGACCGGCCACCGGAGTGCGCTGCACGCGATAGTAGTCCTGATCGTGGAACCACTCGAATCGCAGCGCACCAGCCCACATGTCGTTGACTTCGTAAATCAGATAATTCGACAGGCCGTACCAGACTGCGTGGCTGGTGTCGGTCACTCCATTGATCGTGGTCGAGACGCCGCCGGCCTGCGAGCCGCCGACATTCTCAATGACCAGCCCCAGCCGGTCGGTCAGCTGGCTCGAGAGGATCAGGTTCCAACCCCAGCGATCCTGCGTGACGAACGGGGCGTTGCCGAACGGATAGCTGGGTCCCAGGTTGGTGACCGGCTCTTGCCCGGCGATGAACGCACCCGAGAGGGTGATGCCCAGGTCTTCGGCGTCGATCATGAAACCGGTCAGCCAGCTCAGATCTTTGTTTTGATGTCCCCAGGTATCCCAGCCCTGTGTAATGCCCGTCATCAACACGATGTTGTCGCGTTTGAAGAAGCGATTGGGGGGCAGATACACGGTCAGCAATCCGCCCGTGTGCGTGGCCGGCATGCCGTAGACGCGAGCGTACGAGTGCGAGTAGAAGAAGCTGTCGGGGGCCATGATCCGCTCGAATCCGAAGATCGAGTAGAAATGCCCGGCCTTGATTGTCAGTCCGTTGGCTACGGGGGCCGACATTTCGGCATACAACTGCGGCATGGCGATGCCGTAGTAGTTGCCGCTGTTCCATTTGGGCGAGTTGTCCTGCCGCAGCTCCAGTCCGGTGGCGCTCAGGAAGCGTCGATCGGTGCCATAGATAAAGTCGGCGCGTGCGCCGAAGTCCCAGGTGCAGCCATCGGGTTCGATGCGCCGCTCAAGGTACGCATAGACCTGGTTGAAAACCGGCTCGTTGGCCCGATCGTTGAAGGCGACCGGCGTGTTGCGGTTGTTGCCCGGATCGTCGGGGTTCCAGCTATAGCCCGGGTTCAGCCAGCCATGCACCTGCCACTTGCGCGGCGTCGTCGCGCATCCCTCCGAGAACCATTCGGTTGTGCCGTCGACGATCGGTTCGATGCCGTCGTGGTACAGCGACTCGAACGAATCCAACAGGCCGGGCGGCTGATCGTCGCCGATGCCGGGAGGAGGACCAGAGGGAGGTCCCTTCGGTTCTGGCGGAGGCCCTTGCGAAGGATACGCAGTGCTGGGATAGCTGACCGACGGGTAACCGGAAATTCCCTGATTCGCGGGCGCTTGGGCGGAAGATTCGCTGCCTCCCAGCGAAGGACCTGTCGAGGCTTCGCCGGCGGTGGGCGTGATCTCGGTGGTGTACGCGCCCGTCTGCGTGTAGCCCGCATGGGTCTCGGATTTGGGCGGGGCGAGGGTCGGCTCCTGGCCCGACACAGCCCGTACGAGCGCCGCCAGCACCAGGCAGGCGGCAACTTTAAGGGATAGGTGTCGGCTCATGTGGAAACCCCGAACTCGTCGGCCCGCGCGCTGGCCCAAGCGGCCGCCGAGACGTGTAGTCTAGGCGGAGTTTTCGGTTTATCGGATGGTTTCGGACTTTGCCATGAGTTATTCCTGGGATGATTGGGCAAGATGTGCGGGGGGGGAGGGGGGGAAGTGGCGAGTGGCGAGTGGCGAGTGGTTAGTGTTTCGTGATCAGTGACTGCTAGCATGCCCTTGTCTCGTCTCTCGTAACTCGCCACTAACCACTCGCCACTAACCACTCGCCACTTCCTCCCCCATGCTCGAAACCCTCTGCGGACCGCTCGCGGAAGTTGAATGTCGACGCATGCTGTCGTCGAAGTGGTGGCTCCTCGTGCGCTGCCTGTCCGCGCTGCCTGCGGCCGGCATCGTGCTGATGACTCTGTGGGTCTGGTGGCTCAGCGTCACCTTTCATCCCACGTTCAATCCTGCGGCACTGGTGCAGTTTGCCACCGTCAGTCTCGAGGTTCTCTTTCTGCTGGTCACGCTCCTTTGGACGCCTGCCCTGCTGGCCGGAACGCTGGCCGGAGACAAAGAAGCCGGCACGCTGGGGCTGCTGCTGGTCAGCCGCACGACTCCCTATGAGATCGTGATGGCGCGCCTGGCCGGCCGCTTCTGCCGACTGGCCGTGGTGCTGGCCGGCGGGCTCCCTTTGTTGGCGCTGCTGTTGGGCTGGAGCGGGCTGGGGTTTCTGAATGCGATGGGGCTGCTGTTGCTGCCGCTGGCCACCGCCTGGGGAGCGGCCGGTGCCTCGCTGTTTGCATCGGCCGTCTCGCGCCGTGGACGCGACGCCCTGATCGCCGTCTACCTGACGGGCATCGTGCTGATCTTGCTGGCCATCTTGGTGCGCGATCTGCTGCCGGTGGGGGTCGCCGATTGGGTGCAACCGGTCAATCCGTTCGCCGCGCCGGCCGCACTGCTTTATGCAGGGAACAGCGGACCGTTGTGGCGCTGCCTGGGGCTGTGGTCGGCGATTGGTCTCTTGGGAACGACCGGCGCGGCCCTGTTGGTGGGGCCCGTCTATTTGCGGCAACTTGGCAGCTCCGGTCGGCGCGGCACAGGTCGCGGGCGAGTCCCCCCGCTGGGCGACAATCCCATGCTGTGGAAGGAACTCTACATCGATCGCGTCCGGCAGTTTGGCCGCGTCGGACAAGGGCTGGCCATGCTGCTGGTCGGCGTGATGCTGGCCGGCAGCGTGATCCCCGCGATCATTATCGCCTGGCACACTTGGCGCGAGCCGATCGACACGATTGCCACTGGCGCACTGTTGGTGATGGAGTGGTCCGTCGGCTACACGGCGGTGGTCGTCAGTTGGCTGGTGCAGTGGGCGATCGGCCTGCGCGCGGCGGTTTCGATCTCTTCCGAGCGGCAACAGGGAACCTGGGATGGACTGCTGACCAGCCCCTTGGAAGGGCGAGAGATCGTCTCGGGAAAACTCTGGGGCAGCCTGTTCGCCATGCGCTGGCTGCTGGCCTCGCTGATTCTTTCGTGGACGCTGGCGGTGGTCTGCGGGGCGATCTCGCCCGGCTGGTTCGCGCACGTGGTAGCCGACACGATCCTGGCCGGCGCGTTCATGGCGGCCGTCGGCATTTGGATCTCCCTCTCAACGACTAGCACCACCGAGGCCATGGCCAGCGCCATCGGCGCGTGGATCGCCGCGGCCGTAGGAACCTCGATTCTCGCCGGCCTGCTGGTGGCCGTGTTGATGCTGGCCGGCCTGCTGCTGCAGGAAGTCGCCCGGCGGTTCGGTTCGGCCATGGCGCCCACATTCCCTTTCGAGACAGCCTATGCGTTGAGCCGCTCGAGCCTCTATTTGCTGGCGACGTTCATGATGGCTTGGCACTGCTGGTCGCGATTCGACTACTTGGCTGGTCGTGGCTGCGCAGGGCTGGTGCTGGTGACTCCGAGGTCCACCCCGCGCATCCCCCCGCGCGTGGTTGGTCCCCGCGTGTAGCGATTGGAGATGAGAAACCGAGGGATTCGAGCCGAGGGATGTTACAAACCCTCTCTTCGCTAGCGTCCGCCGGACCTGAAAAGCTCCGCTGGCAGAAGGATTCTCTGTATGTTGCCTATCCCCTCACCCGATATGCCTTGAAGCGTTGTTTACGCTCAAGGAGGGGGTATGCACTGGCATCTGCGGCCGCGGTTCGCACGGTTCGTTCCGTGGGCCATTCTGTTCGCGCTGGGGATGGAATCCGCCCACGGCGCCGATTGGCTGTTTCGCCCGCGCCTTTCCGCGTCCTCGTGCAGTGAGGTTTCCTGCACCGATGAGGGCTGCACCGCCTTCGACGGGATAGCGAGCGATGCGCCGAGCGACCCGACCTCTGCCGACCCGCTGGCGCCGATTGCTAGCGACGAACCGCAGTTGCCTCTGGAGCAGTTCGCGGCCTTGGGTTCCGACAGCGTGGCGCTGGCCGATGTCGGCACGGCCTACATCGATATCGCCAGACCGATGAACCTGGTGCGGTTGCGGTTCGACGCGGCCTACCACTCCGACCGGCCGAATCGGGCCGAGTACTTCTATGCCCGCGGCGCTCCCGTCGGCCCTGGATTGCCGCGGGTCGAGACACAGCTCGACTACCAGGACTACTCGCTCTATCTGGAAAAGACCGTGGGAGACAACTTCTCGGTGTTTGCCGAGATGGCCGCCCATGCCCTGAATCCGACCGTGAACGACAACACCACGGGCTTGGGAGACATGAACGCTGGCTTCAAGCGGGCTTTCGTCAACGATCACGATCGGGTGCTGACGCTGCAACTCAAGACTTTCATGGCCACGGGGGATGTCGATCGCGGCTTGGGCACCGGGCACGCCAGTATCGAGCCGGGCCTGCTGACCTTCCGGCGGATGACCGACCGCTGGAACCTGGCCGGCGAGATGCGGTATTGGGTGCCGATCGAAGGGACGCCTGGCTTTGCCGGCAACATCTTCCGGGCGGGCATCGGCTCGAGCTACACGCTGTGGAGCGACCGCAACGGGCGGCATATCACGCCGATCGTAGAGGTGGTGAGCTGGACGGTTCTGAACGGCCAGGAAACGGCCGCCTCCTCGCCGACCGTGTTCGCCAATCAATCGGCCGCCGGCGACGTGATTGTGAACGTGAAGCCGGGCGTGCGCTTCGGCCTGGGGCCGCGCAGCGACATGTACATCGGCTACGGCCGAGCCGTCACCGGCCCCGTGTGGTACGAGGACATCGTCCGCGCGGAGCTGCGCTGGAACTTCTAAGACGTGCAGTAGCTATCGCCCGCGCTGGCAGGCATACTCCGGGTGGCTTCCACCGCACGGTTTGCAATACACACGGGTCGCACGATGTCGGACTACCTTCGGCAAGTCTACCGCGAAGACGGCGTCCGCGCCCGGCATCCGATCTCGATGGGACCCCTCTCGGAATTGCCGGATGTCCCCGAGGGGCTCGAGGGGACGGTCGTGCTGTGGGATGAAGTCGACGGCGCGCTGTGGGTCGACTTCGGCGAACCCTATGGCGTGGTGATCTGCAGGCAAGAAGACGTAGACTGAGATGCTGGTATCAGCGCCAGCCCCGGCGGGCTGCGTCGCGGGCGAAGTCCTGGAACTCCTGCGGATTGCGGCGCTGCACTTTGCCGTTCGATCCGCGGGCGCGAGCGCCTGATCCAGGCCCACTGCCGGTGGCAATCATCCCCACGGCCACGATCAGCAGCAGCGCGCCGACGGCAGCCGCTGCGAGAACCAGCGGACTGGGGGACGTCCGCCCTGCGTACGAGCGGGGAGCACTGTATGTAGAGGGCCTGTACGAAGTTTGGCCGTACGACGAATGGCCGCGCGATTGCGAAGCGCGGGGCGCGGCGAAATCGACGCTTGGCTCCTCCGGCTCTTCTTCTACTTCGCTGGCTTCTTCTGCTTCTTCAATCGCGGCCGCTTCCACTTCCGGCTCAGGGTATTCGAGCAGCGAAGCCTCGGCCGAGGGCTCGTCGTCCTCTGAGAACTCGGTCGCTTCGACCATGGCCTCGCGGGTCGTCTCGCGACGCCAATCCTGGGCGGTCTCTCCCCCCAAGACGCTCTCGACGTCCTCAGTATGATGGTCGTCGCCCCAGACATGCTGCTGGTCGATGTCGTCGGAACCGTCGCCGTCGGCCAAGGCCAGTCCGCTACCCGTCGTCAGTCGCGAACTGGAGCCCAACTGACCTTCGGCGGTCTGCTCGGCCCATTGCGAGAAGGTGTCGACGGCTGGTTCCACAACGACCACCGACTCGCGACAGTGGGGGCAGCGAACCCGTCGCCCGACGAGTTCCGGAATGGAAACCCGCAACGTGCCATGACAATGCGTACAGAGAAAGTCGAAGGGCTGCATCAGGGGCATCCTGCGGCCGGGGAGGGAGCGCACGACCCGATTCGTTCGGGGAAGAAAATGGAGAGGACCCTGTAGGGCATTCCTCTTAACCTTTTGCACTCTATGGCATTCGGGGGGGTAGTGTCAAAGAATAAATCACCCGATTCTCTGCGGCCCGATCGGGCCTGAAGAAACCTCCCGAACGGGACGATACCACTGACAGAACCAACATAGTTGACCTACCTGACAAACATCCCTAAGATTCGATACCCATACCATGTCGACCGCCACGCCCGATCTATCGATGGGAGCGTCGTTTGTGACCGCCGTCCCAATGCCTAGCTCTGTTGAATCGCCCGCCTTTCCCGCCGAGGGCGAAGATCCGTCGCCTGAGTTCTTGGCCGACCTGGCCCAGCACAGCGCGCGGCTCGAGACGGCGACTCCTCAGCAAATCCTGGCCTGGGCCGCCGAGCGGTATTTCCCTAAGTTGACGATGGCAACCGCGTTCGGTCCCGAAGGCTGTGCCATTCTGCACATGCTGGGCGAGATCAATCCGCAGGTCCACGTCTTCAATCTCGACACGGGCTACCAATTTCAGGAAACGCTCGACCTGCGCGACAAGATCGCCCAGCGCTACGGCATTCATGTCGAGATGAAGCAGCCCGAGACCACCGTGGCGCAGTACGAAGCGCAGCATGGCGGGCCGATCTACAAGACCAATCCCGACCAGTGCTGCAAAGATCGCAAGATTGTGGTCCTGCGCAAGGCCGTGATCGGCTTCAAGGCCTGGATGAGCGCCATCCGACGCGACCAGAGCGCCGATCGGGCGATTGTGCCCATCGTCGGTTGGGACAAAAAGTTCCGGCTGGTGAAGATCAGCCCGCTGGCCAACTGGACCAAGAATAACGTCTGGAAGTTCCTTCTCGACCACGACGTGCCCTACAACCCGCTGCACGACCAGGGCTATCCCAGCATCGGCTGCTGGCCCTGCACGCGGGCCGTGGGCTTGAACGAAGACGAACGGGCGGGCCGCTGGAGCGGCTTTCAAAAGACCGAGTGCGGCCTGCATACCCACGACGACAAGTAGGAGCGGCCCGACGGCATGAGATTCTCCGCGAAGACCGAATACGCCTGCATCGCCGTACTCGAACTGGCTGCCAGCCGAGTGACGGGCGAGCCCGTGCGGATTCGCAATATCTCCTCGCGGCACGAGATCCCGCAGCGTTTCCTGGTGCAGATCCTGCTGCAGCTCAAAGGGGCCGGCCTGGTGGCCAGCACGCGCGGGGCGTCGGGCGGATACCAACTGACGCGAGATCCGGCCGAGATCACGCTGCGCGAAGTGGTGGAAGTGATCGAGGGCCCGCCCGACCTGACACCGGCCAGTAAAGCGGTGAGTTCGCCGGCCGTGCAGGTGTTGGCCAGCGTGTGGCGCGAGATCACCGCCCAGGAGCAGGAATGGCTCCGCAAGCTGAGTTTCGCCGATTTGGTCGATCGGATGAAAGACTCGGCCGGCAGTATGTATTACATTTAAGACTGTGTCCTGAGCTGCTGCGCCTGCGAAGTGAGCCGGCGCGCGGCGGCCCTGCCCTCAGCCCTCTCCAGGTGGCTTATGCGACAGATGATGCTGCTGATGTGCGGCGCGTTGGCCTTGTGCGCGCACTCTCTGACTTCCCCCGCCCTGACGGCCGAGCCGGAGACCGTGGACAGCCTGACCGACGCGCGGCTGCTGCTGGCGCGCCGGGAACTGACGCGCGACGCCAAGGGGGTTTTCATCCTGGCCATGGAGACCAAGCTCGAGAAGCATCTGGACTGGGTCGGGGATATGCAGAAGGGAATCCCCACGGCGGTCGGGTCGCTGTCGAATCTGGAGCGGAACTATCGCGTGCTGCAGAAGAACACGGCGCAGCTCGATCAGCAGTTCAACGTGCTGAGCGCGCAGTATTTGAATGCCCAGGGCGCACAGAAAAACCAGGTCAGCGCCATGCTCAAGGAGGTGACCACCAAGCGGAGCGAAGCCCGCAAGCAACTGGCCGGCATGCCGGCCCAACTGGTCACCCACGAGGCGGCCGTGGGGGCTGCGCGCAAGAGCCTGATCGACGGCATCCTGCAAGGGCTGAAGCAGGTGACTGAAGTCGAAGCGGCCTATGCCAAGCTCAAGAAGGATCCGCTGGTCGACAAGTCGTTGAAGATGATCAGCAAGGCCGAGAAAGAAGTCACGCTGGGACCCAGCGCCGGCTTTCAATCTTATGGCGAGAAGCTGAAGAAGATGGACGACCAGTTGCTGGTCCGCGAAGAGTTTCCGCTGGAAGAAGACGGCAAGACGCTGGTGGCCGAGATTGACATCAACGGCAAGAAGACGAAGTTCCAGGTCCATCCGCAGACGCGGGCCACTCAGCTCAGCGAGTCGGTGGCCAAGCAACTGGGGGTTGTCGTTCCGCCCACGGCCCCCAAGGTGAACTTCCAGGTCTCGAAGGACGAGAAGCTCTCGGTTCCCGAAGTGGAGATCGAATCGATGAAGCTGGCCACGCTCAAGACGTCGGTGCGGGCGGTCGTGCTGCCTGATTCCAAGCTTTCGACCCTGCCGACCGTGGGGGCCAATTTCTTCGCAGGGCGCGTGTTTCAGATCGATGCGAAGAACAAGAAGCTGAAGATCACCCGGCTGGCCAAGGAATCGTAACGCGATTGGTTGGACTGTGCGGTGGATGAAACACGATCTCTGCCCAATCTCATCAGTCCCGCTTTCCTCCTGCGGTAATCCATGCGAGTCATTACGTGGCCGAAAATTCCAGTGGTCGTCCAGTATTTGATGTCGTCTTCAAACATCTAATTGCTGGCGTTCTTCTCAGCGCCGGATCTGTCTTCATTGCACTATTGGTTACTCCGGGCGACCCCACGTCCACCGTGATTGGCACATTTTTCGTATTGCCATGGACGCTTGGGGCATACGGCCTAGGGTGCTACCAGTCGCGCAGATGAGCCCGGATACCAGTCTCTTCGAGGATACCGGTCCGCCGTACGGGATTCACGGATGGTTATCCGCAAGCGATGCATCAACGCAAACGGGGGGCTGGCTGCCCCCCGTTCCGTTTCATCGCGCGTCCTGAAGTCCGCAGTCTTTGGGACTGCAGGCTTAGGATACGTCGAGTTCGATGTCGTTGATGGAGACATCCCCTTCGCCGGAGTCCGGTTCGTTCACGCGGCCCCAGTCGGCCTGGTAACGATCGTCTCCGCCGGTCCGCTCCACTTCGCGCTGGCACTTGATGCACAGCGTGGCATAGGGCAGGGCGTTCAGTCGCGCCATGGGGATGGCTTCGTTGCACATTTCGCACGAACCATACTTGCCTTCTCGCAAGCGTTCGAGCGCGTTCTCGATATTGGCCAGCTCGCGGCTTTCGACTTCGGCCAGCTGAGAGCTGATCTCGTCGTGGGCCGAGTCGACTGCGAAGTCGACGACGTCCCCGCCTGCTTGCTGGTGAAGCTCCTTGAGGAGGCTAAGGTCCCCGGCGAGCGCTTTGCGCAAGGCATCGCGACGCTTGATGAGGATGTCTTTGAGTCGATGGAGTGAGTCTTTTCTTGCCATGCTTCACCTGTGCTTGTTCGATTGAGCTCCGAGTGAAGCCGGCTCGAACGTGGCGGGCAGCTCGATTGACAAGTTCGTTGCGGGCCGGTCATGGCGCGCAGCGATCGTTGTCAGACAGAAAGTCCGTCCGACTCGGGGAGACGAAGATTCTAGAGCCACCCTGTTCCGAATTGATCCCCGCCCAAGGAAGGCTCCCAGCAGCCAGCAATCCCCGAGCGGCACACAACTATAGGACCGAAGTCGTTTGAAGCCATTTGTCAAGATCAAATCACCCGACCGGCAAGGTTTTTTCAATCGTGCCAGTCGGTTGCAAACTCATTCCTCGTTAGAGGTTATGCAAAGCGACCTTGTTCCAACCCCACGCAAGTTCCAGTCCTGTCTCGCTTACTGCGAGAAAGGAGACACTTTTGTTCACGAGGGTTCGTCCCTACCGCCAGCATTCTTTCCGCCGGCTGCCCACACGTCCCTCTCGAACTTGCTATCCGATAATCGACAAAACCGGCAGCTTTATCCACCGATTCTGGGCGGCCCCCGCCAATTGGAGTCAAAGATTCCGCGTGGGACGGTCGATTCTGTGCCTGCACGCTGGTGAATCGTCGGCGGGCCTTGCACGGGGACCATGTCAGCGGGGCGTCACCCCCTGTAAGTACCGACCCCAGAAAGCGGTTAGGATTTTGCTTGACGCGGGTACATCAAAAGGTCCTAATGTGAGGGTCCACGTCGACGAACTTCGGCCGGCAAAGCGTCATCCAATCTGAGGGCGCCGGCCAGAGGTCACTTCACCGCGAGTTCTTCGATCGCCTGGGCAGAGAATCTTGCATAAGATGACGGGTAGGGGCCCGCCGCTTATGTAAGAGGGTCACGTCTCAATCGGTCTGAATATGTTCATTCCCCGACCCATCACCGATGAGCCTTCGCCAGCGCGCGAACCCGTTGCGCCCCCCAACGCGGGTGCGCAGGCGAAACCCAGCGCTGCTCCGGGCCCCGTTCCGCAGATCACCGTCTCTGCTGAGACGCCCGCTGCCCCTGATCCGTCGCCGTCGGCGCAGAACTCATCTTCGGCCCCGTTGCCGCTGCGCGAACAGCGTGTGCGCAGCCGCGAGGACCTGGTCGCCAAGCACGAAGAGGATCTGGCCAGGCTGGCCAAGGAGATCGCCGAGCGGGAGGAAGGCATCAAGGCCCGCGAGGTCGAGCTGGCGCGGCTGCTTGAGGAAGCGCGGTCGGATCACGAGGAATCGCAGTCCAAGACGATCGCGATGACCACCCGCGAAGTCTCGTTGGCCGAGCACGAGGCCGAAGTCGCCGCGCAAGGGGAACGGCTGAAGAGCCTGGCGGCAAGGATGAAGGCCCGCGAAGAGGCACTGGCCAGCCGCGAGACCGAAATCGAAGCCAAGGCGGCCAAGACCAGCAAGCTCGAGGAACAATTCAAGTCGCGCGAAGAACAGTTGAAGGTCCGCGAAGCGGCGGTGGCCCAGCGCGAGACGGGCGTGGCCAACCGCGAAGCCCAGATCAACACTCGCTCCTCGGAACTGATCCAGAAGAGCAACGAGCTGACGACCCGCAAGGCAGAGATCGCCGCGCTGGCTTCGAGCGCCGGGCAGATCCCCAACATTCAGCCGGTGAAGGGCCCGTCGTCGGCCCCCAAGGCTCAGGCACCGTCATTCAACGCGCCGTCGATGGACGCCCCTGTGGTGCGAGCTGCCCGTCCGAGCTCGGCCCCCAACGTGTTGCACAAGGGGCCAGTGATTCCGCCCGATTCGATCTTCCCTGCACCGTCGTCCCATTCCGGGGTCGGCAATGCAGGCGAGCTGCTGGCGTCGGCCAGCGATTTCTCGCATACGGGCGACCTGCTCTCGGGCTCGGGCGAGTTCCTTGACGAGCCATCGATCGTCGAACTCGAGTTGCGCGACGACGAGACGCGCGAGTTCATGAACTCACCCGCCACATCGGCCTTCCGCCCCAATGCAGATCCCAACGCGTTGGGTGCCAATCCGAGCGAGATCTCGGTGCTGATGGCCGACCAACTGATGCTCCGCAGTTCGTCGAAGGGCTCGAGCCTGCCCAACGACGAGGACTATCTGTTCCAGCAGATTCAGCAGAGCTCCAGCGCCAGCATGGCGCGGATCAAGGCTTCTTCGAGCTAGCGCCGCTTACCTTCGAGCCGCGCCGGGCCATTGGGGTCTGATCCGTCGGACTTCGAAATCGAGAACTCAAATTCCGAGATTTCGATTTGAAGGGGAAAGGCCCGCGAAAGGGGCAAAGGCGAGGTAATCAAACGTGGCATCCGTGCCACGTCTGCAAAGTTCCTCCCGTTTCCTCGGCGCTCGTGCCGCGTTACTTCTTGGCGCGCGATCCGTTGGCGCGTGACTTGCCGTTGGCCTTCGCTGACTTCGTCAACGAAGACTTTCCGTTGGTTGGCGCGGCGATCTGCGGAATCTCCTCGGCATCGTTCAGTGCCGGTGAGTCGACATACTGCCAGTCGTCCCCTTCGTTCCAGGGTCCGCGGGCGTCGACCGCTCCGTCGTCTCCCTCGCCGGTCGAGGTGTTGTAGTACTGCACCACAATCTCGGGCGTGGGCTCGATCATGCCGATGGAAAGAGCCGGCTTGCCCAGGCTCTCAAGCGAGATCATGAAGGCCTTCATGTGCGTGATCTCGCGCGTCATCAGAAACTGCAGCGCGTCCTTGGTGCCGGGATCGTCGCAGAAGTTGATCAGCCGCTCGTAAACGATTTTGGCCCGGGCTTCGGCAGCGATGTTGCTGCGCAGATCGACGTCCAGCTCGCCGGTGATCTTCAGATAGTCGGCCGTCCAGGCGGCTCCCATCGAGTTGCACAGGGTCACCCCTCCCCCGCCGGCGATCGCCACCAGGGGATCGGCCTCGGCCGCTTCCCGCGAGGCCTTCATCGGCTTCAGGTGCAGACGGGCCAGCGCGCCAATGATTTCCAGATGGCTCAGCTCCTCGGTGCCGATGTCCATCAGCATGTCGCGGCGCTCGGGATCATCGCAGTTGATGCCTTGGATCGAGTACTGCATGGCGGCGGCCAGCTCTCCATTGGCCCCGCCGAACTGCTCGAGAAGCATGTTGCCGAAGACGGGATCCGGGTCGTCGACATGGACGGTGTACATAAGGGATTTCACATGATGGTACATGGTCTATGCTTTCATGGGGGACGATGTCGTTTGGAACGGTGAGCGATTGACGAAGCAAATGCGATGCCACCTTGAAATCGCCTGACTCGGGCCGGATCGTCGATCTCGAAAGAGTCGACGCGATCGATGGGCGTGCGAACCTCGATCGACCGGCAAGCATCCTGCGCGACGGGCCTTCACGCTCGGCTCTGCGCGGGCTACTGTATTTATTTGTCTCGGCCCGCGCACCTTTCGCCCCCTCGCAGGACCTGCTTCGCATGCGACTTTCGACCGGAATCCCTCGTCTCGACGACCACCTGGGGGGAGGGCTGGTCCCCGGCACACTGACCGTGGTGGTGGGGGCCAGCGGCATCGGCAAGACGCAATTGGGCGTGAGCTTTGCCAACGCCGGCCGAGCCCAGGAAGGTCGGCGCGGCATCATTTTCGACATGACCAGCCGGGGCGATTCGCAGAGTCATGCCGAGTACGCCCAGCGGATGGTGGGGTGGAAGCTCAAGCCGGCCGATCCCGACAAGCGGCCCGACCTTGACCAGTTCTTTCCCCACTGGCAGTCCGCCGGTGAGGACTACGAGAACTACCTGCACATCTTCCAGCGGGCGGGCCGCCGGGTGAACCGCCGGGATCTGGACTTCGATGGCTGGCAGGATTGGAAGAGCGAGCTGGCCGCCAAGCTGGAGACCACCATCGCCTTTTTCTATGGCAACCTGCTGGGAGGGGTGCGACGGGCCGTGGTCGACGGCATCGAGCCGGTCGAGCGGGCTTGCGATTCGATCCAGCTGGAGATGTTTGAGTACGTCTATCACCAGGTGCTTCGCAAGGAATCCGAGTGGGTGGCGCGCGACCTGTTCCGTCAGAAGTACCGCGAGCTCTCGGACCAGATTGCCGCCCATCCGTACGAGACCTCGCAGGTTGGCTGTCTGCTCCTCTATACTTCGCACGAGTCGATGCTCGATCAGCTCATCGAACGACCTTTGGAAGAAGGGGATCTGCTGGCCAACGCCAACACGATTCTATACCTGGGCAAGTTCCGCGACGGGACCAAGATGGGCCGCGCCCTGTACGTGGCCAAGCATCGCGGCAGCGCCTGCTCCGAGGATATCCTGCCCTATACGATCGACGACGGCGGCATCAAGCTCTGACGGGCGTTGTTGCAGAATTTTGGTGACCGGGGAACTTGCATGCCGTTTCGCTGGGACTATCGCGAGCATCTGCATCTGGCCCTGTTCGTGCTGAAGTGGCTGGCCATTAATCTGCCGCTGGGCATGCTGGTCGGCTCAGCCGTGGCCTTCTTTCTATGGTCCCTGGACCGCGTCACCGAACTGCAGTGGCAGCATCCCTGGCTGCTGTTCCTGTTGCCGCTGGCCGGAATCGCATCGGGGCTGATGTACCAACACTGGGGGCAGGAAGCCGAAGGGGGCAACAATCTGGTCATGGAGCAGATCCATGAACCAGGCGGAGGAGTTCCCAGCCGAATGGCCCCGCTGGTCCTGATCGGTACGTTGTTGACGCATCTTTGCGGAGGCTCGGCCGGTCGCGAAGGGACCGCCGTGCAGATGGGCGGAAGCGTGGCCGGAACGCTCGCGCGCTGGCTCGGCTTGAACGAGGCCGACACACGCGTCCTGCTGATGTCCGGTGTGGCGGCCGGCTTTGGTGCGGTGTTTGGAACGCCGCTGGCCGGGGCGATCTTCGCGCTGGAAGTGCTGGCCATGGGTCGCATGAGCTACCAGGCGCTCGTGCCGTGTCTGATCGCCAGCGTGGTCGGCGATCAGGTCAATACCGCCTGGGGCATCGGCCACACGCACTATGCCATTGTCGTCGCCGACTCCATTGCGACTGCTTCCACGGCAGTCACGTTGGACTGGATGCTGACCGGCAAGGTGGCGATTGCGGCCGTGTTCTTCGGCTTGGCCAGCGTGCTGTTCGCCGAACTGACGCACCTGCTGAGTTGGGGATTCAAACGCACGATCGCCCGGCCGTGGCTTCGCCCCGCCGTGGGAGGCTGCCTGGTGATCCTGCTGGTCGGATTGCTGGGCGAGCGCGACTACCTGGGCCTGGGCGTGGCGGCAAATCCGGCGGACCCGACCGCTGTCACGATTCAGTCCAGCTTTCGTGTGGGCGGTGCGGATGCGTGGAGCTGGTGGTGGAAACTGCTGTTCACCGCGGTGACGGTCGGCAGCGGATTCAAAGGGGGCGAAGTGACCCCGCTCTTCTTCATCGGCGCGGCGCTGGGGAATGTGCTGGGCCAGTGGCTCGGGGTGCCGGTCGACTTGATGGCGGCGTTAGGCTTTGTGGCCGTGTTCGCGGGAGCGACCAACACGCCGCTGGCCTGCACGATCATGGCCATCGAGCTGTTCGCGCCGGGCAATGGCTCGCTGCTGAGTTCCGGGTTTGTCGTCTACGCCGCGGTGGCCTGCTTTCTTTCGTACTTCTTGAGCGGGCACTCGAGTATCTATCACGCACAGCGAATCGGCGTGTACAAGACTGAGCATTCGCAGGCGTATCGCGAGGCGGTTGAGAAGGCGAAGTGAGGGGGCGGGCCGATCGCGAAGCGAGCGGAGGGAGCAAAGGGAGCGAAGAGGCGAGGCACAACCCAGGGCCACCGGCGGCTAGCGCCATGCCGCTCCGTTCGATGGCAGGGCACTTCGTGTGAGCGGCAGGGCGCCGCCGGTAGTCCCTGTTAAGTGAGTGCCCAAGGGGGCGAGGAAGGCAGTGCCCCTTCGTTTCAGCCATTGATATGCCTATAATTGATGCGTCGCTAGATCGCGGCGGTTCTATCTCTCAGGCATGCACCATGACGCGGAAACTCGAACAGGAACTGAAGAAGAAGCGTCCGTTCGATTCCCCCGAGCAGGAGGCCATGCTGAATGTCATTCGGACCAGCGACCAATTGCAGATCCGGCTCTCGCGGCTGTTTCGCGAACATGGCCTGACTCCGTCGCAGTTCAACATCCTGCGAATCTTGCGCGGCGAAGGCAGCCCGCTGCCGATTCTGGAAATCGCCCAGCGGACGATCACTGTCGTGCCGGGCATCACCGGGCTCATCGATCGCCTGGAACAGGCCGGCATGGTCGAACGACAGCGCTGCCCCAAGGACCGTAGGGTCATCTTTGTGGCCCTGACCGAGAAAGGGGCTAAGCGGCTGGGGGAACTCGACCGGCCGGTTTCGGAGCTGCACGCCCGGATGATGGGGCACCTGCCGCCGGCCGAGTTGCGCGAGTTGTCGCGGCTGCTGTCGAAGGTCCGCGAAGGACTGCCGGAAGAAGGGGGCGAAGCGGCCGAGTAGGCTGTGTCGAGAGCGCCACTCGTGCTGCTCTCTGTAGGGAACGCCCTCCGTGGCGTTCCGCGAGTAACGGTTGGTTTTCCAGCTTCAAGGAACGCCACAGAGGGCATTCCCTACAGGGGCGCTGGCCACTCGCGTCACTTCATCCCCCGAAGCGCTCGATTCAACCGCAGCACGTTCACACGCGGCTCGCCCCACACTCCCAAGGTGCGCGGTTCGATGTGCTGCGTCACCAAATCTCGTAGCGTTCCTTCTGACACACCGCGGGCCTTGGCCACACGCGGAATCTGCCACTCGGCCGCGGCCGGACTGATGTGCGGATCGAGCCCACTGGCCGACGCCGTGGCCAGATCGACCGGGAGCTTGGGCGGACCTTCGGCCGGTGTGCCCAGCGCCGCGATGCGGGCTTTGACGTTGTCCAGGAGTGCCGGATTGGTCGGCCCCAGGTTCGAGCCGCTCGACGCGCCGCCGTTGTAGCCGGCCGCCGAGGGGCGGCTCCAGAACAGATCCGGGGCCTCGAACGATTGGCCGATCAGCTCGGAGCCGACCAGCTTGTCTCCTTCATAGATCAAGCTCCCGTTCGCCTGATGGGGGAAGACGACTTGAGCGATTCCGGTCACGGTGAGCGGATACACCACGCCGGTGATCAGCGTGAAAAGGGCCAGCAGTACAACGGCCGGGCGAAGTTCTTGGAACATGATTCACTTCCTTACTTGGCTTGCACAAACGTCTACGCCAGATGCAAAACGACCAACGCCATGTCGATCAACTTCATGCCCACGAACGGCACGATCAGCCCGCCCAATCCGTAGATCAGCAGATTGTCGCGGAGCAGCGTGGCCGCCCCGACCGCCCGATACTGCACACCCCGCAGGGCCAGCGGGATCAGGAACACGATTACCAGGGCGTTGAAGATCACGGCCGAGAGGATGGCGCTGGCGGGTGTGGCCAGGCCCATCACGTTCAGTTGATTCAGCGCCGGATAGGTGGTGGCGAAGGCCGCGGGAATGATCGCGAAGTACTTGGCCACATCGTTGGCGATGCTGAACGTGGTCAGCGCACCGCGGGTCATCAGCAGTTGCTTGCCGATCTCGACGATCTCAATCAGCTTGGTGGGGTTGGAGTCGAGATCGACCATGTTCCCCGCTTCCTTGGCCGCCTGCGTCCCCGAGTTCATTGCCACGGCCACATCGGCCTGGGCCAGCGCCGGCGAATCATTGGTGCCGTCGCCTGTCATGGCCACCAGCCGCCCGCCGGCCTGATAGTCGCGGATCATCTTCAGCTTGGCCTCGGGCGTGGCCTGCGCCAGGAAGTCGTCGACGCCGGCTTCGGCCGCAATGGCTGCAGCCGTGAGCGGATTGTCGCCGGTGATCATCACCGTCTTGATCCCCATGCGGCGCAGTTCGGCAAAGCGTTCCTTGATGCCCCCCTTCACGATGTCCTTCAGATAGACAACGCCGAGCGCCTGCTGGTCCTCGGCCACGACGAGCGGGGTGCCTCCCTTCTTCGAGATCTCGTCGACCTGCTGGCGGAGCTTCTGCGGCACCACGCCGCCGCGCTCGCGGATGAAGGCATCGATGGCATCGGCCGCCCCCTTGCGGATTTTGCGGCCATCGAGATCGACTCCGCTGACCCGCGTCTGGGCCGAGAACTGGATGAAGTGGGCCTTCAACTCGTTCACTTCGCGCCCGCGCAGTCCGTACTTCTCTTTGGCCAGCACCACGATGCTCCGCCCTTCCGGTGTTTCATCGGCTAGCGAAGCTAACTGGGCAGCGTCGGCCAGTGTCTTGATGCTGACTCCTTCGCTGGGAATCAGTTCCACGGCCTGGCGGTTGCCCAGCGTGATGGTGCCAGTTTTGTCGAGCAGCAGCACGTCGACATCACCGGCTGCTTCGACGGCGCGGCCGCTCATGGCGATCACATTGGCCTGGATCATGCGATCCATGCCCGCGATGCCGATCGACGAAAGCAGCCCGCCGATGGTGGTCGGAATCAAGCAGACCAAGAGCGCTACCAGCACGGTGACCGTGATCGGCTGGCCTTGTCCGGCTGCGTGAACGCTGTAGAGCGAGAAGGGCAACAGGGTGACGCAGGCCAGCAGAAAGATGATCGTCATGCTGGCCAGCAGAATGTCCAGGGCGATCTCGTTGGGAGTCTTCTGCCGCTTGGCCCCTTCGACCAGGGCGATCATGCGATCCAAAAACGTCTCGCCCGGGTTCACGGTGACGCGAACGATCAGCCAGTCGCTCAGCACCCGCGTGCCCCCCGTGACGCTGGAGCGATCGCCGCCGCTTTCGCGAATGACGGGAGCGCTCTCGCCGGTGATGGCGCTTTCGTCGACGCTGGCCACTCCTTCCACGATCTCGCCGTCGGCTGGGACGATCTCGCCCGCCTCGACCAGCACCACGTCGTCCTTGCGCAGGCTGCCGGCATCGACCAGATCGACACGGGCCGCGCGGCTCGGTTCGGCGAGCTTCTTGGCCTTCACTTCCTTGCGGGCGGTCCGGAGTGTATCGGCCTGCGCCTTGCCGCGGCCTTCGGCCATCGCTTCGGCGAAGTTGGCAAACAACACGGTGAACCACAGCCAGGCACTAATGGCAAAGATGAACCCGGCGGGCGCTTCGCCCGTGCCGAGCAGGGCCTGCAGCCAGAGTCCGGTAGTGAGCAGGCTCCCGACATAGACGGTGAACATCACCGGGTTGCGGATCTGCCGGCGCGGGTCGAGCTTGCGGAATGCGTCGACCACTGCGCGGCGAACAATGGGGGGATCGAACAGCGGACGGCTTTTAGCGTGTGACATATTCAGTCCAGTCTTGCGATGGCGTTCGCCAGGAGGGAACGCGCGGGAGATACCGATCAATCCGGAGCTGATTCCGGGATAGTTCTCGGGGGAAGGTTTCGGGCGATCAGATCTCAAGGGCAGCATTTGCGACTCCTAGCCTGGCGGCGCAATCATTTGCAGATGCTCGACCACAGGTCCCAAGGCCAGCGACGGAATGAACGTGAGCGCACCGACCACCACCACCACGCTGACCAGCATGGCCACAAACAGCGGGGTATGCGTCTCCAGCGTGCCGGCCCCGGTGGGCGTGAACTTCTTTCTGGCCAGCGAACCAGCAATCGCCAGCACGGGCACGATCAACCAGAACCGCGAGACCAGCATCGCGACGCCCAGCACCGTGTTGTAGAAGGGCTCGTTGGCGGTCAGCCCCGCGAAGGCGCTGCCGTTGTTGTTGCCAGCCGACGAGAAGGCATACAGGATCTCGGAGAAGCCATGCGCGCCGGGGTTGTTCAGATTGCTCTTCACTTCGCCCGTATCGGCGGCCGCGTACTCCAGCCCTTCGCCCGTGACGGCCCAAGCGGTCAGGCTCAGCACCACAAGCGGCGGGATCAGGATCACCAGCGAGGCCATCTTCATCTCAAAGGCCTCGATCTTCTTGCCCAAGTACTCCGGCGTGCGGCCGACCATCAGCCCGGCAATGAAGACCGCGATGATGGCGAAGACCAGCATGCCATACAGTCCGCTGCCGACTCCGCCGAAGATGATTTCGCCCAACTGAATGAGCCACATCGGGGCCATGCCTCCCAGCGGAGTGAACGAATCGTGCATCGAGTTCACGCTGCCGTTCGAGGCGGCGGTGGTCGCGGTCGCCCACAGCGCGCTGTTGGCGATGCCGAAGCGGACCTCTTTGCCTTCCATGTTGCCGCCTGCCTGCAGCGGGCTGGCTTGCTGATCGAGTCCCAGTCGGGTCAGCGCCGGGTTGCCGGATTGCTCGGCCCAGGCACACAGAATCAGTAGCGGCACAAAGATCACGACCATCGCGGTCAGCACCGCCCAGCCTTGCCGCGTATCGCCGACCATCACGCCGAACGTATAGCACAGGGCGACAGGAATCAGCAGAATCGCCAGCATTTCGAGGAAGTTCGAGACCGGCGTGGGGTTCTCGAACGGGTGGGACGAGTTCACATTGAAGAAGCCACCGCCGTTGGTTCCCAACTGCTTGATCGCAATCTGCGAAGCGGCGGGGCCTTGGGCCAGGGTCTGCGTCGTAACGGGCTGGCCATCGGAGCCCGTAGTCGGCGACTCGAGCGTCACCGTGTCATAAGGGCGGAGGTTTTGAATCACCCCCTGCGAGACCAGGGCCAGCGACAGCACCAGCGACAGCGGCAGCAGGATGTAGAGCGTGATCCGGGTCAGATCGACCCAGAAGTTGCCCAACAGCTCCGTCTGCCGGCGCGTCAGGCCGCGGATCAGGGCAGCCAGCACGGCAATGCCCGAGGCCGCCGAGACAAAGTTCTGCACCGTCAGCACCAGCATCTGCGAGAGATAGCTCAGCGTGCTCTCGCCGCCGTAGCTTTGCCAGTTGGTGTTGGAGACAAAGCTGGCGGCCGTATCGAACGCCAGGTCCGGCGTGCAGCCGGGCATGCTCTGCGGGTTCAAGGCCAATGTGCCCTGCAGTCGCAACACCGCGTAGGTCAACAGCAACCCGCCCAGGCTGAACCAGAGCAGGGCCGCTGTGTAGCGTCGCCAGTTCATTTCGCTCTTGGGGTCGACGCCGGCCAGCTTGTAGAGCAGGCGCTCCAGCCAGCCCAGCGCTCGGTCCAGACCACAGGGTTTGCCCTCGATCACTTGGGCCATGTACCAGCCCAGCGGTTTGGCCAGTGCAACCAGTACCGCCAGGTACAGAGCCAATTGGATCCACAGGTTGGCCGTCATTGGAACCACTCCGGCTTCAGCAGCGCGCAGAAGAGATAAACAAACATCAGCGCCGAGACGATGGCGCCGATCGCATAGATCCCATTCATGATTGACCTCCCAATCGCTGACACAGCCAGATCAGTCCGAAGGACAGTCCGCCGAAGGCAACGAACAACGCCAGGTAGACAAGGTCCATGGCTATTTCACTTTCATGCAGGAATAACATCGGGTAGCGGCTAGCGTCGCAGCGTCAACAGAATCACGCTGCCGAGCGAGAGCGAAAACGCTGCGACCAGGAAACCGAAGGATGGATACGTCGCGTGCATCATCCCCCAAGCGCCCAGGCCGAAGAGCCAGGTGCCCAACATCTGAAGCGTCATCTGTCTTGCGTGCAGGGTATTCATCGCAGACTCCTCGGGTGCGCCCTCTCGACGTCACGCAAGAACTCTATCCCTGCCCGCGCCAAGAAAGGCTGAAATCGCAGGCCCGCGGCGCTAAGAATGTATCAAGGCCGCGCAAACTGCTGCTGTGTCGGTGGTTGTGGCATCGTCGCCGCGATGCGCGATGCCTTGTCGATGCGTGGCGCGCGGTCTCTAATTGAAGAGCCATGGACAACGCACGACCCGATCCCGAACAACTACTGGCCCGGCTCAAAACCGAAGCGGCCGAGCCTTCGCGTCGCGGCCGCATGCGGGTCTTCTTCGGCTTCGCGGCCGGCGTGGGAAAGACCTATGCCATGCTCGAAGCGGCCCGCGCCGCGGCAGCCGAAGGGACCGATGTGGTGCTGGGCTACATCGAGCCTCACGCCCGGCCTGAGACCGCCGCGCTGACGCTGGGTCTCGACATGCTTCCCGCCAAGAAGGTCGAGTACCGCGGCGTCTTCCTGCGCGAGTTCGATCTGGAGGCCGCGCTGGCTCGCAAGCCGCGCCTGCTGCTGGTCGACGAGCTGGCCCACTCCAACGCCGACGGACTGCGGCACGCCAAACGCTGGCAAGATGTCGACGAACTGCTGGAAGCTGGCATCGACGTCTGGACCACGCTGAACGTGCAGCACGTCGAGAGCCTGAACGACATTGTGGCGCAGATCACTGGCGTGGTCGTGCGCGAGACAATCCCCGACGCCGTATTTGACCGCGCCGATGAGATCGAGCTGATCGACCTTCCGCCGGATGATCTGCTGGAGCGGCTGCGGGAAGGGAAGATCTATGTCTCGGCGCAGGCCGAGAAGGCGATGGAGCGGTTCTTCAAGAAGTCGAACCTGATCGCACTTCGCGAGATCGCCATGCGGCGCACGGCGGACCGCATCAATGTGCAGGTCCAGACCGCGCGCTTGGGCGAGACCCGCGCGCATACCTGGCCCACCAACGAGCGGCTGTTGGTTTGTGTCGGCCCTAGCCCCACGTCGGCCAAGGTCATTCGCACGGCGCGACGCATGGCCTCGGCCCTGCGCGCGCCGTGGATTGCGCTCACGACGGAATCCACCGCGCGAACCTTGAGCGATCGCGAGCGGGCCCAGGTGGCGCAGCACCTGAATCTGGCCGAGCAACTGGGGGCCGAAACGGCCACCGTCACCGGCTCGGATGTGGTGGCCGAGATTCTGAGTTACGCGCTGGCCCGCAATGTCACCAAGATCGTCATCGGCAAGACGGCTGGGCATCCCTGGTGGAAGTTCTGGAAGCGCCCCATCGTCGACCGGCTGCTGGCTGCCAGTGGCGAGATTGATGTCTACGTGATTCATGGCTCGATGGAAGGGGCCGTGCTCCCCGAAAAGCCGACCCGCGAGCTGCCCGTCGACTACTCGGGCTTCCGTTTCGCCACCATGGCTCTCCTGGCGGCCTCGTTGGTGGCCTGGCTATTTCAAGCCGCCGGGGCATCGGAAGCCAACGTGCTGATGGTCTTCATGCTGGCCGTGGTGGTGGTGGCGGTCTTTCAAGGCCGTGGGCCCAGCATCTTCTCTGCGATTGCGGCGGCGCTGGTCTTCGACTTCTTCTTCATCCCGCCTTACTTCAGCTTTGTCGTCGAAGATACGCAGTACGTGTTCGCGATGGGCGTGAAGCTGGTGGTGGCCTTGGTGATCAGCACCCTCATGGGACGCGTGCGCGATCAGGCCGTCTTCGCCCGCGAGCGCGAGCGCCGCACGGTGGCGCTACTGCGTCTGAGCCGGGTTCTCTCGGGCATGGCCGGCCGACTGCAACTGGTGGCCAGCGCCGAGCAGCAACTGCACGAGATCCTGGATGCCGACGTGGCGGTGCTGCTCCCCGATGAGGAGCGGCAAGTGTCGGCGGCCTCTCCGCGCGGCACTCAGTTCGAAACGCCGGCCGAACGCGCTGTCGCCCAATGGGTGTTTGAGCATGGCCGCGCCGCCGGCATCGGCACCGACACCTTGCCGGCCGCGGCCGCGTTGTACCTGCCTCTTCCGAGCCCTGAGGGGACGATGGGCGTGCTGGCCGTGCGCGACACGCAGGCCCCCACGGCCGGCAATCCCGACCAGCGACGTTTTCTCGAGGCCTTTGCCTCGCAGATCGGACTGGCCGTGGCCCGCGACTGGCTGGCCGAACAGTCGCAGCGCGTGCTGGCGCAGGCCGAGGCCGAACGCCTGCGCAATTCGCTTCTCAGTTCGGTCTCGCACGACCTGCGGACTCCGCTGTCGGCCATCGCTGGCGCCAGCAGCACGCTCCTTTCTTCGCACGCAGCGCTCGATGATCCCACGCGCCGCGAACTGCTCGAATCCATCTACATCGAGGCGCATCGCCTGTCGAGGCTGGTCGAGAACCTGCTGCACATGACCCGCATGGAGGCCGGCGCCGTCGAGGTGGCCAAGACCTGGCAATCGCTCGAAGAGATCGTGGGGACAGCGCTCGGCCGGTTGACCTCGGCCCTGGGGAAGCGACCGATCGAGACGGATTTGCCCGCCGACCTGTCGCTGGTTCCGCTCGACGGCCAGTTGATCGAGCAGGTGCTGGTGAACCTGATGGAGAACGCCGTGCAATACTCCCCCGACGGAACGCCCATCGCGGTGCAGGTCCGCGAGCAGGAGCAACAGGCGATCGTGACCGTGGCCGACCGCGGCCCGGGCTTGGCCTCGGGCGAGGCCGAGCGGATCTTCGACAAGTTCTTTCGCGGGGCGCACTCCGGCACACGGCGCGGAGCAGGTCTTGGACTGGCGATCTGCCGGGCGATCGTGACCGCGCATGGTGGCAAGATCTGGGCCGAGAACCGCCCTGGCGGCGGAGCGTCGTTCACCTTCACGCTGCCGATCGAAGGAGCCCCGCCCGCGGCGCCCGCCGCGCCGAGCGAGCTGGCGATTCAGACGACGAGCGACGCGTGATCGACGGCGCTATCGCTTGGCCGGCTCCGCGTTCCAGACCTTGATGTCATCGAAGAAGCCGTCCTTGCCGGCCACGCCCAGTTCGATCTTCGACTTGGTGGCATGCGCAATGCCCGAGGACTTGAGATACCCAGCCGGCTGGCCATCGATCGTAACCCGCATCTCATCGCCGACGGTCTCGACGACCAGCGTGTACCACTTGCCGGTCTCCAGCTTGGCGGGAAAGGTCGCGCTCCGCCCGGCCATCAGCTTGGCGACCTCGGCCTTCTTCTCCGGGTCCTTCCGCATGGTGTAGATGTCGTTCCGCATGCCGCCATCTCGTTCGTCGATAAGGGTCACGCCGGTCAGTCGGACTTGGGCGCGGCAGAGATGCCCATAGTGGGCGCCGGTGAACTTGCGATCGTCGAACTCGACATCAATCATCGATGCCCCTTCAAAGCGAATCCGCACTTCGACCACGCTGTCCTGCGTGGGGATCTCAAGCCCGTGCACGGCCGCGTGCGGCTTAACGGCCGGCTTCCCTTCAGCCGCGGGAACCTCTTTGTCGCGCGTCTGCGTTCCCTTGAGCGTGCCGTTCTCCACGACAAAGGTCGGCACCACCTTGTGCCAGACCTTGGCCGGCGTGGCCCCTTCAAAGTCGTCGGAGAACAGCAGCTCTTTCTTTTCCGCGATCGACTTCTCAGGAACCGACGCCCGATCGGCGGCCTGGATCGGCATCGCGAACAAGGACCCCAGCAGGAACACGACCGCAACCAGACGAATGTTCATGGCAAGTCTCGCGTGAACAGTGCGGGGAAACTCCAGGCATGATGCTTCCCGAGCGCGAGTTATTCCGGCAATGCTGATATTCTCAACGGGCGGGGGGCGTTTCGTGGGCGATGTCGAAGCTCTCGGCCCCTGCCTTCTTGGCCGCTTCCAAGGCTTCGACAAACAGCTCGTAGCGCAAGTCTTTGTCGCCGCGGAAAGTGACCACCTTGTGCTTCGAGGTGGCCAGCAGCAATTGGAGCTCGGCTGTCAACGAGTCCAGGCTCACCTGGTTCTTGTTCAGGTACAGGTCACCGGCCGAGGTAACCGTAATGACGATCTCGATGGGGTCGGCGGCCTCTTCGGTCGATGCCTGGGGCAGCGACAGACCGATCGCTGGCGTCAGAAACGTGGAGCTGAGCATGAAGAAGATCAGCAACTGAAAGACACAGTCGATCAGCGGGGACATGTCCATCCCCATCGGAGTCTTCTTTTGGCGTGCGATCTGCATGGAAACGCCGACCTAAGCCGGTACCTCCGCGGGCTCGGTGGCGGCTTCGCGTTTGGTTGCGTTCCCCTTGTTGCTTCGCCCGGGAGTGCCCAGCCATTCGTCCAAGTAGGCGACGAGCCACTGCAGTTGCAGTGCGGTGGCCCCCGCACGGTTCTCGAGGAAGTTGTAGATGGCCATCGCGGGGAGCGCCACGACCAACCCGAACACTGTGGTAATGAGCGCTTCCCAGATCCCCTTAGCCAGGTCGCTGGGCTGTACTTGCCCGGCTTGCAGTTCAATCTGGTGGAACGCGGTAATAAGCCCCGTCACGGTTCCCAGTAGTCCCAGCATCGGGGCAAGCTGTCCGATCACTCCCAGCCAGACCATCCGGCGTTCCAAATGCACGATCTGTTCCGAGGCCTCGCGCCCCACGATCTGTTCGCGCAGTTCAGAAGTCGCTGCCAAGTGGGCCAGGTAGCTCTCGGCCACACGCGCGTGCGGACTACGGAGCCCTTTGAGATAGGTCCGCGCGTCGTCGAATCGTCGTGCTCGAACCAGCGGCGCCAGATCCGTGACGAACTTCGGAAAATTCCCGCGGTACCATAGGAAGACGCAGATTCGCTCCAACGCTACGGCCATTCCCACGATAGAGGAGGCCAGCAGGGGGTACATGACCCAGCCGCCGCGATAGAACAATTGAGGTAGGGTTTGGTCCCACATGGCATGCCGGCGAGGGTTAAGACGAGACTCAATCGCATTATGATCTGAGGGCAGACGGTGGATGTCAAGGATGTACCCGGCCTTCGTGCGCTCAGATCGATAAGTCATTATCTTGTCGGACCTTGACGCTGACGTATCTGCCCGTTGGTTGTTGACACTGAATATCATCTCAATAGACTACTACTTACCGATGGGTAACTTACCAGCCTCGCCCCGACATTCGAGAGCCGCGTGACGCTCAACCAAGACCGCCTGTTCAGCTCTATGTTGATCGCCAGCGTGCTGCTGCACGGGGCGTTCTGCCTGGCGACGCTTTTGGCGGACGAATCGGACGCGGTGCCGCTGGCATTGCAGCGCGGTAGTGTTTCGATTCGCTTGGTCGCGCGGCGGGTGCCGCCGGAGGAAGAGACCCCGCCGACGCCCGAGTCGCAGGTCAAGCCGGTCGAGCAGACCGAACCCACTCCGCCGGGTGCCCCCACGCCTGAGCCCCCTCCTCCGCCGACTCCCGCGGAAACGCTGATCCCCGTCCGTCGACCAGCGGAACCGCCCCCTCCGACTCCGCAGGAATCGAAGAAGCACGAACGGGCCGAGCGTCCCTTGCCTGATGTGGTACGGACCGAGATTGACATCGAAGCCGATGCCGATCTCACCGTTTTGCGACCCGAAGGGGCCGATGTCGAACAGCACGCACGGGCGAGATTCAATCCGCTTCCGCCGCATCCCGTCAGCAGCCGCGGTCGGGTATTGCTGCTAGTTCGCGTAGGGATCGATGGAAAGCCAGAGTGGGCCCGCGTGCGGCAATCGAGCGGCGTCTCGCGCGCCGACGAGATGGCCCGCGAGTTCGTGGCGCGCGTGTGGCGATTTGAGCCCGCCCGTCGTCGGGGCGAAGCGGTGGTGCAAGAAATCGAGATCCTGGTCAACTTCCAGTAGCCGCGCGCCAAGCCCGGGATGGCGCGCCAGATCGCGCGCCATCTCTGCCCTGCAAGGCCAGCCGTTTAGTAGTTCAAACGGCCGCCCAGGTAGTAATTGGTGCCATCGGCCGGATCGATGCCGTCAGCCCGGACCCGCGAGAAGTAGCGCTCGTTGAACACGTTGTTCACGCCGGCCACCACTGACAGCCCGCTGGTCAGCTGAAAGTTCGTCGTCAGATCCCAGACGTTGTAGTTCGGGATGTAGAAGTTGGCGCTGTTGGAATCGTTGCCGAACTGGTCATCCAGATAGGCTCCGGCGAACTGAATGCGCGTATTGCCGTAGGTGTAGGCCGTACCCACCTTCAATTGATAGTTCGGGGCGTACTGCGGAGTGTTTCCGACCACGTTCCCCAACGCACCCGTCGTGCCCCCCGCGATGAACTTGGCGTCCAGGTACATGTGGGCGGCAAACAGCGTCAGTCCCCCGTAGTTCCCCACCAGGTTCGTTCCTTGCAGGTCGTCGTGCAGGGCCGTGATGCCCAACTCGGCAAACGACTCGACCCCCTTGTGGACCGAGTCGCCGACATTGGTGATGACCGTTCCAAGCTGGCCAATCTGGTTGTCGAACTCCATGTAGAACAGGCTGACATCCCAGGTGAAGTACGGCGTCGGATTGCCTCGCATGCCGATATCGGTCTGCCACGACGTGCCCGACGCGAGATCGCCGGAGACCGTCGTGCCTGAGCCCGCCACAATGGCCTGTCCGAATGTAACCGGACGATAAGCCTGCGAAATGTTGGCATAGATCCGCGTGGTGTCGGTCGTGTCGTAAGTCACGCCAAGTCCGAAGAGGGGCGCGAAATCATAGATGTCGGTTTCCTGCAGCGGCAGGCCCGCGGTCGTGCGGGCGACGTTGACCTGTTCCGTCAGGCCTTGCCAGACGTTCTCCAGACGAACGCCCGGTGTGATTCCCAGCTTGCCAAACTCGAAGCGGTTCTCGGCGAACATCGAGAAATAATTCACTTCGCGCTCGTTGGCACGGGCGACATCGCGGCCGGCATCCGTATCGAAAGGGCCTGTGGAGTCCGTTCGGGGAGAATCGACGTGATAGAACATCAAGCCGCCAGCGAAGACGTGCTGGCCCTCGTCGCCGTAGTCGGCCCGCAATCGGTTCTCGAAGGCCAACGTGCGAAATTCCTGAAGTTCGAAGTTCGCTGTCGCGGATGCCAGACCGGTCGGAAGCGTACCGAATCCGCCGCCGTTCTGTCGTCGGCTGAACCGCGAGTAGTACGTGGCCCAGGCCTTGGCCTCGAACAGCACGTCGGGCGTGACTTCTTCCTGGTAGCCGATCCAGCCGGCATAGCGCCGCAACTGGAACTTGTCGTTGAGCCGCGTGGCGGCATTGCTCCCTGCTGCAAAGTTCGCTCGGGTCAAGCCGCCCGGCTCGCCATGCCGCTCGTCGTAAAGATTAAAGGAGAAGATCGTCCGCGCCGTGGGACTGAGCTGCGTGATGATCTTGGTGCCACCGTAGTTCACGTCGAAGAAGCTGTTCGCGCTGCGAAAGCCGTTCGACTGGCGGTGATGCTGGTAGACGTAGTAGCCCAACGGCCCCGAAGTGCCGCTTGCGGCATTCGAGGTCGAGAAGAAATCGTTCGTGCCCAGGACATTCTCGGTGAAGAACGAGAACGGCGTGTTGGGATCGGGGTCCTTGGTCACAAAGTTCAAAGCCCCGCCCGGCTGTGGACCGTACATCAGCGAAGCGCCGCCATGGATGAAGTCGATGCGTTCCACGAACTGAAGCGGCGGAGTGTAGTACGCTTCGGGATAACCGAACATGTCAGCGTGGATCGGAATGCCATCCTGCAGAATCTGGGTGAACTGGCCGCGATGCGGCTCCAGACCCCGGTAGCCGATGCTCAGAAGGGGCGAGGATTCCTCGCTCACAATCAGCCCAGGCGTGCGCGAGAGCGCCTGCCGCAGGTTGTTGTTGATGATCGGCGGCATGCGACGCAGATCGATGTTCTCGGTCTTTTTGCCTTGATAGATGTGCGTCCCCTGAACGTCGGGCAAGAAGCGTCCTTCGACATCGGTGCTGAACGCTTCGGCGACTCCGCCGAATGACGCCGTGAAGGGGCCGTCGTCGGGCGCCGTGGGTCGCGGCGCGGGGACCTCGACTTCAATCCGCGGCGGCTGTCCTGCACCTGGCGGGACATCTTCCTGCCGCGCCAGCGCCAACGTTTCTTGAACCTCGGGAGGAAGCTCCGCACGAGCCGCGGACGAAACTCCCATCAGAAATACAGCGCCATAAACCAGCGAGCGCACGTTCAGACAGTTGTATGACACGAATCTTCTCCTGATGGCCAGGGTGGATGCGGTCCCTATCGCAACGGCGCGCCAAAATCGCGGCGGTGGAATCAGTACTGGCCTAATCATGACGCCGGCAGACCGGCGTCCTAGTCCTACCAGTTAATCGGCGCATGCCGGACGTGCCATCTATGACATGCGTACGGTGTCTGTCGGAAAGTCCATCTTTGGCGTCGATAGAATCGACATCGCCCGAACAGGCGTCAGAGTCCCGTGCCGGCAAACTTTACCTGGTCGGCAGGACCGCGCCAGCCGTTTCGACCAAAATCCAGCACACGGGCAGTAAGACTGGATCCTGTCAAGCCGACGGCTATCAGCCGAAGTCTTGCGGACCCCCCACCCGCTGTGCGATATTTCGAAGGTCTCCCCACTTTCGTTCTCGGATGGAGCTTGCGCGCGTGATGCAGATCTGGCCCGCGATTGACCTGCGCGGAGGGCGCTGTGTGCGCCTTCAACAGGGAGACTACGGACGCGAGACCGTCTTCGGAGAAGACCCCGCGGCCATGGCCCGGCATTGGGCCAGTCAGGGGGCGGACCGCCTGCACCTAGTCGATCTCGACGGCGCCCGCGACGGCAAGGCCGGCAATCGGGCCTCGATCGAAGCCATCGTTCGCGCCGTCGATTTCCCCTGCCAGTTGGGCGGTGGCATCCGAGACGAGGCGGCCATCCGCGACCGACTCTCGCTGGGCGTGGCCCGTGTGGTTATCGGCACGGCGGCCCTGAAGGAGCCCGAATGGTTCCGCAAGATGTGCCGCCTGTTTCCGGGCAAACTGTGCCTGGGGATCGACGCCCGCGACGGTTGGGTGGCGACCGCCGGCTGGCTCGAGACAAGTCAAACCAAAGCCTACGATCTGGCCCGGCAGTTCCTCGACGAACCGCTAGCGGCCGTGATTTTCACCGACATTGCCACCGACGGCATGCTGGCCGGCCCCAACGCGCCGGCCATGGCCGAGATGCAGCAGACCATGGCCAAGGTGGGCGTGATCGCCTCGGGCGGAGTAACGACCGCCGCCGACGTGGCCCGCCTGGCCGCCGTGCCCATGGCCGGGGCCATCATTGGAAGAGCCTTGTACGAAGGCACCCTGACGCTGACCGATGCCCTGGCCGCCGCCAAGAATGGGGCGAAATAGCGATTGGTCCCTTTCTTCCTCGCATTGCCCAACGAACAATGGACAATAGAAGAAGGGAACTCTTGAGCGGATTGGACGTTGCAGGTGAGCGGCACGGCGCTAGCCGCCGGTAGCCCTGAGATAACGCAAGCCACCAGCAGCTAGCGCCTTGCCGCTCACTAAACCGTTGCCGACCGAAAAAAACCCACTAACCACTCGCCACTAACCACTTCCTCCAGGATCTGCTTCTGAGCTAACCTCTCCCGACCCGCCCAACAGTGAAAAGGATCTCGCATGGCCAACTACACGGTTGCTGATATCCGCGACATTGCCTTCTGTGGTCACGGTGCGGCGGGAAAGACAACACTGCTCGACACGCTCCTCTTCAAGGCCGGCGCCGTCTCGCGGCAGGGAAGCGTCGACGACAAGAACAGCATCTGCGACTTCGACGAAGAAGAGAAGCACCACAAGTACACGATCGAAGCCAAGGCCGTTCATCTCGATCACGACGGCAAGCGGTTCTATCTGCTCGACACGCCGGGCTATGCCGACTTCATCGGCCAATCGCTGGGGGCGCTGGCGGGCGTCGATACGGTGGTCATCACCGTCAACGCCCACTCCGGCATCGAGGTGAACACCCGCCGGATGTTCGCCGAGGCAGGCAAGCTGGGTCTGGGCCGCATTATTGTCATCAACAAGATGGACGCCGAGAACGTCGATTACCCCAAACTGCTCGAGAGCATGAAGGAACTGTGGGGCAACGGCTGCGTCCCGCTCAACGTCCCCATCGGGCACGGGCATGACTTCAAGGGAGTCATCGACACCCTGCATCTGCCGGCCAAGTCCGACGGCGCGCTGATCGATCCGGTCGCAGTGCACGAAGCTCTGATTGAATCGATCGTCGAAGTCGACGAAGCGGTGACCGAGCGCTACTTCGAGGGAATCCAACCGACCGACGAAGAGATCAAACGCCTGATCGTGCAGGCGGTGCAGGCCGGCAGTTTGATCCCGGTGCTGTGCACCTCGGCCAAGCTGGGCATCGGCCTGCCCGAGCTGCTCAACGCGTTGTCGCTCTGCGCCCTTCCCCCCGGCTCGGTCCATCGCAAGGTGACCGACGCCGAAGGGAACAATGGCATGGAAGTCACACCCGACCCCAACGGCCCGCTGGTCGCCCAGGTCTTCAAGACCCGCATCGATCCCTTTGTGCAGAAGTTGTCGTTCATCCGCGTTCATTCCGGCACGCTCAGAAAGGACCAGACCGTCACGGTCTCGGGCGAGCGGAAGCCGGTCAAGATCACGCAACTCTTGAACATCCAGGCCGACAAGACCGAGCCGATCACCCAGGCCATCCCGGGCGATATCGTGGCAGTGGCCAAGGCCGAGGATCTGCACACCGGCCGCACGCTAGGCGACCTGGTGCTGGAGATGCCCAAGTTTCCCACGCCGATGGTCGGGCTGGCGGCCGTGCCCAAAGCCCGCGGCGACGAGGCCAAGCTCTCCGGAGCGCTGCATAAGATCGTCGAGGAGGATCCCACCTTCCGCATCGATCGCGATCCGCAGACCAAAGAACTGGTCATGATGGGGAACAGCGACCTGCATCTGCAGATCCTGCGCGAGCGGCTCCATCGCCGCGACAAAGTCGACGTCGACACCCACGAGCCCAAGATCCCCTATCGCGAAACGATCCAGGCCAAGGCCGAAGGAAGCTATCGCCACAAGAAGCAGTCGGGCGGGCGGGGCCAGTTCGGCGAAGTCCACATCCGCATGCAGCCCTTGCCGCGCGGTGCCGACATCGAGGAGTTCTGCAGCAAGCACAACTTCCCCTCGATGCGGGCCTATCACTACGACGACAAGCACAACTTCCTGTGGGTCGACTCGATCGTCGGCGGCTCCATCCCCAACAACTTTCTGCCCGCCATCGAAAAGGGTTTTAAGGAACGGATCGAGCGCGGCGTGATCGCTGGCTTCTCGGTGCAGAACGTCTGCGTCGAGGTCCACTTTGGCAAGTACCACGACGTCGACAGCTCCGAAGCGGCCTTCAAAACGGCCGGCTCGATGGCCTTCCGCGACGTCTTTCAGCAGGCCAAGCCCTGCCTGCTGGAGCCGATCGTGCACATCCACATCACGGTCCCCACCGACAAGCTGGGAGATATCTCCAGCGACCTCTCCGGCCGTCGCGGCCGTCCGCAAGGACTCGACTCGGCCGGCGGCAATATGCAGACCGTGCATGCCGAGATTCCTCTTTCAGAAGTGACGACCTACGCCCGGACCCTCTCCAGCATCACGGGCGGGCAGGGAAGTTACACGATGGAGTTCAGTCACTACGACGTGGTGCCGGGCAACGTGCAGAAGGAGATCGTGGACAAGGCGCACCACATGAGGGAAGAGGAAGAGTGACGTAGCATCCCACGGAAAGGCTGGGAATTTCCTGGCTGGGGGCGTAAAGTAGCAGGAACACTCCGTGTGCCGTCCGCCCGTTGTGTTCTCTTGGTCCCAGGCTCCGCCTGGGCCCACACTACCCCGAGGCTCCGCCTCGTAGCACTCTCTCCCCTCCCCTCTTTCGTCGGAACACAACGCTAGCCCGACGCGGACGGCCCTCGGAATGTGCCTGCTACGTTACGCGCCTGACAAGACGGATCTTAAAGGACCACGGATGCGATCGATTCGCTGGATTTGCCCCCTTGCTCTCATCTTGCTCACCGGCTGCGGAGCGGGGACCGCCCCGACACCGCCCGTACAGGCACCCGCTGCCGAGAATCGACCGGCCGTTCCGGCGCCGGCCGCGACTCTCGCGGCAGGCCCCAATCCGCTCCACTACGCCCGCAAGGGGGCGTTCCTGGGCGTCCATCTCGACCTGCGGGCGGTAACCGATACGCAGCTCTTCAAGAATCTCGACCCCAACGACATTCCGGGGGACGGAGTTGAGTTCGAACATTTTCGCAAGCAGTTGAGCGACACCCGCGAGTGGGCAAGCGTCTCCTACTTTTTCGGCCCTGCCGAACAGGATGCGCCCGCCGCGGGTTCGATGTTCGGCGTGATGCGCACGCCCGAGGGGCGGACGAAATGCTTGACGGCGATCGAAAGGATCCTTAAACGCAACCCAGAGATGGAATACCGGGGATCGAAGTACACGCCCTATTTTTCGGAAGAGAAGGGGACGACCCGCTACCTACTACTGGTCGGAGATCGAGCTTTCTACTTCGGCAGCGAGTCGGCCGTCCGCGAGATGATTCAAGCCCGTGGAGCAATGCTCAATCCGGAGCTCGTCAAACTTCTCGAAAGCGTGGCCCGGCGGGGGCAGATCCAACTGGCCGTGAATGTCGAAGCGGCTCGCGACACCGTGGCCTCCTATGCTCAAAAGTACAACAAGTTCCAACTGCCGGAAATGAACGCCGCGCCCGATTGGACCCAGTCCATCACGCTGGCGGTCGACCTCTCAGGCAAGACCCTGTTCGATTTCCAGATCGAGGCAGTCAACGAAGCAAAGGCGCGAGACTGGCAGAGCTTTCTCAAGGGAACAACGGAAGAACTGGCCGGTATTACGGTAACTAAGGACACGACGCCATCCGACCATCCCATCAACCAGTTGTTTGCCATGGGCCACGAGCTCATCAAGGTCCAGGTCCAGCAGAACGGCTCGCGCGTGTCGCTGTCCATTCCTCGCCCCGAGGCCCTCGATCAGGTGCCCAAGATTCTGGTGGCGGTCATGCGGCGCATGACCGACGATCACGTCGCCGGACTGATTGGGATAGCGATCCTCAAGAAGCGGGCCGAAGCAGATACCCGCGCGCTGGAATTTGTGGAAGCCGGCGTGCCGATTCTGAGCTGGCGGGTCCGCATCCTGCCGCACCTGGACCAGGGGGAACTCTCCAACCGCCTGCACCTGACGGAGCCCTGGAATAGCGAGCGGAACTTTCAAGCCGCGAGCGAAGTCGATCTCGAAGTCCTGAAGACTCCCTTCCGCACGAAGCCGGGCACCACCACCTGGAAGTACCTCCCCTCCTCCCCGGGCGGCGTGATGCTGGTTGAAGGGGGCGAAGGCTCGGCCAAATTCTGGACCGAACCCGAGACGATGAAGATCGACCCGGCCCACCCGCTGGCCTTGTTTGGCAAAGAGCCCCCCGACGGCTACACAGTGGTTTCGCCGGAGCTGAAGATCGAGCAGCTCACCGGCGAGCAACTCAAGGAACGGCTGCTAAAAAAGTAAAATAAATTCTATAAATATAGTTAAATCAGACTGATACTGTGCTACAATGCGGAATGTTGGTAGCCCTTTGCCGCTATTGTGGTGCAGGCGTCCCGCCTGCTCTTGAAGTGGGATTGATGTTCCAGCAGGTGGAGGGCCGCACCACAAAGCCCCAACTCGAAAAGTTACGCGCTTCCCAGGGCGCGGACGTCCCGCGGGACCTCGGCGTCCCAACCCGCAAAGTTACACCGCATCCTCTTTCCTGCTCCCTCCCACTTCGTGGGGAGGGCTGGGGAGGGGGGCTAAAGCTCGCTCGGTTCAACAACTCGAAAAGGTGCGCGCTTCCCGGGGCGCGGACGTCCCGCGGGACCTCGGCGTCCCAACCCGCAAAGTTACTCGACCGCGAGGATCCAATTTCCCCGTTTGCCGTTTACTCCACCACCGGCTGAATCTTCGCCCCCTTGCGTCGCAGCAGGCTGTAAACCACCGGCACGAACAGCAGTGTGGTGATCGTGGCCACAAACAACCCGCCAATCACCGCCCGACCCAAAGGGGCGTTCTGCTCGCCACCCTCGCCCAGGCCCAGCGACATAGGGAGCATGCCGATGATCATGGCCGCGGCCGTCATCAACACCGGCCGCATGCGGGTCCGGCCGGCTTCCAGGGCGGCGTCGAAGGCCGACTTGCCATCTTCACGCTGCTCGTTGGCAAACGTCACCAGCAAGATACTGTTGGCCGTCGCCACGCCGATCGACATGATCGCACCCATCAGGGCCGGCACGCTGAAGGTTGTGTGCCACAGGTACAGTGACCACACGATCCCCACAAACGCGCCCGGCAAGGCCGTGATAATGATGAAAGGGTCCATCCAGCTCTGAAAGTTCACGACCATCAGCAGATAGACCAGCACCGAGGCGAAGACCAGCCCCAGCCCGAGCCGGAAGAAGGCCGACTCCATGCTCTCCACCTGGCCCCGCATGGTGATCGTATTTCCCGGGGCCAGCTTGGCCCGGTACTCGTCCAGGATCTTGTTGATGTCGCTGGCCACGCTTCCCAGGTCGCGGTTCTGCACGTTGGCATACACGTCGAAGGTCGGCTGCACATTGGTATGGTTGGCCACTTCCGTCGTCACGCCCCGCTCGACGGTCGCTACATTCGACAGCAGGTGGACGCCGGGCAATTTCAGCGAAGTCAGCGGCAAGCCGTTCACCGCATCGATGCTGTCCAGCTTGTAGGTCGGGGTGCGCGTCTCGACCAGGTACGAGATTCCCATGTTGGGGTCGACCCAGTAGTTCGGCTGCACCTGGCCGCTGCCCGAGAGCGAAACCAACACGCTGTTGGCCACATCCTGCTGCGTCAGCCCCAGCTCGCGGGCTCGTGTCTGATCGACCGAGATATGCAGCTTGGGGACATTCATCACCTGATGCAGGTGCACATCCTCAGCCCCCGGCAGTTGACGGATCCGCTCGGCGATTTCGGTCGCCATGGCGTAGTTCTCCTTGCGATTCAGTCCGGCAATCTGCACGTCGATCGGGGCAGGCAGGCCGAAGTTCAGAATCTGGCTGACGATATCGGCCGGCTGAAAGAAGAACGTCAGGTTGGGGAATCGCTTGGGAAGTTCCGTTCGCAGTTCGGCCATGTAGGCCGGCGTCGACTTGCTGCGATGATGCTTCAGGGCGACCAGGATCTCGCCGTCGGCCATGCTGGTCGTGGCACTGTCGCCAAAGGCCATGGCATAGGTCCGATTGGGCAGGCCGATGTTGTCCAGGATCAGATCGACTTCGTCCTTGGGAATGATCTCGCGGATGGCGTTCTCCACATCGCTGAAGTGCCGCTCGGTCTGCTCGACGCGGGTTCCCGCGGGGGCTCGCACGTGCAGGCGGAACTGGCCCGTATCGACCGTGGGAAAGAAGTCGCGACCAACCCAGGGCAGCAGCACAAAGCCGCTGAGCACCACGACGCCGAAGATGGCAAACACCCGGCCGCGATGATTCAGGTTCCACTCCAGAAGGTTCACATAGCCGGCTCGGAACTGCTCGAAGCGCTTCTCGAAGGCGGCATGCACGCGGCCGAACCAGCCCTTGGGGGCGTCATGGCCGTGCGAGTGCGCGGCCAACTCGGCGGGCAATAGATAGTCGACCATCGTGGGGACAATCGTCCGCGACAGCAGGTAGCTGGCCAGCATGGCAAAGGCCACGGCCAGGGCCAGCGGGGTGAACAGGTACTTCGGAGGACCGTCGAGGAACAGCACCGAGACAAACACGATGCTGATCGTCAGCGTCGAGACAAACGTCGGCCCAGCGATCTGCGCGGCACCATCCAGAATCGCCTGCCGCAGCGGTTTGCCCAGTCCGATGTTGCGGTGGATGTTCTCGATCTCCACCGTCGCGTCATCCACCAGAATGCCGACCGCCAGCGCCAGCCCGCCCAGCGTCATCACGTTCAAACTATGTCCCAGTAGGTACAGCATCGAGATCGACGACAGAATGGCCAGCGGAATCGAGACGGCCACGATCAGCGTGCTCCGCCAGCTTCCCAGAAAGATCAGAATCATGAACGCGGTCAGCAGCCCGGCGATGATGCTCTCGGCCACGACCCCTTCGATCGCAGCCGTGACGAACAGCGATTGATCGAACAGCAGATCGATCTGCAGGTCGGGTGGCGCCGAGGCCTTGATGTCGGGCATGATCTTCTTAACCTGGTTCACGATGTCCAGCGTCGAGGCGTTGCCGTTCTTCAACAGGGTCACCAGCGCGCCCCGGCTCCCGTTGCGGCGGACGATCGTGTTCTGCGAAGTGCTGCCGTCGCGGACCTGCGCCACATCCCGCATGTAGATCGTCACCCCGTTCACCGACTTGATCGGGATGTCGTTGAACAAGGCCGGCGTGAGCGGGGTATTGTTCATCGTGACGGGATACTCGTGCGTATCGATCCGCGCTACGCCGGTGGGCGAGGCCAGGTTGTACGCATTAATGGCATCAGCCACTTCCTTCGGGCTCAACCCCTTGGCTTGCAGAAGCTGCGGATCCAGGTCGACCATCACCTGCCGTTCCCGCCCGCCGTACGGGGTCGGCATCGTCAGGCCCTGTACCGTCGAGAGCTGCGTCCGCAACACATACAGCCCGTAGTCGTAAACCTCTTCCTCGGACATCGTCTCGCTGCTCAGACCGATCTGCAGAATCGGCACGCTGGAAGCGTTGAACCTGAGGATGATCGGCGGCTGAATGCCCGGCGGCATCAAGGCCCGAATCGCCTGGCTGACGGACGTAACCTGCGACAAGGCGGTGGCAATGTCCACGCCCGGATGGAAGAAGATCTTGATCACCGCCACCCCGTTCAGGGTCTGCGACTCCATCCGCTTGATGTCGTTCACGTTCGACGACATGGCGTATTCGCTGTAGGTCGTGATGCGGCGTTCGACCTCGCTCGATTCCATTCCCTTGTAGGTCCAGATGACCGTGACGACGGGGATGTCGATCTCGGGAAAGATGTCGGTCCGCATCTGGCTGATGGAGGTCGTTCCCAGCACGACAATCAGCAGGGCCATCACCACGAACGTGTAAGGGCGTTCCAGGGCGAGTCGTACGATCCACATGGCAGCGTCTCCGGCAATGTTCCTTGAGGTCTGCAAGGAACTACCGCCGGGCCTGGATGTTCTTTCAAGGAACTTGCCGGACCGCGGAAAACGCGAGCCTGCGGGCGGTTGCGCGCCCGCTTCCTGGCCCAGAGGACCGCGCCCCTGGTTGCCAACCGACCAGGCCAATTCTTCCTCAACCCCCCCGGAGAGATGGCCGATTCCCCGTTGATCCTGATGTGAACGGCAACTTACGATGAACGGAAGAAACCCGGCATCGCCGGACGAGACTTAGCGTTGCGTGAGGGAAGAGTCATGGGCTTGCTCGATTGGTTCGGCAAACAGCGTCCACAGGGATTCCTTTCGGAGATCTCCGAGAAGATTGCCTACACGCTGGTGCCGCGCCTGATGTTCAAGGATTTCGAGCGTCTGCGGGGGATGTACCAGGGGGATGCGTCCGAGATCGGCCCGCGCTTCTACGCCAAAGTCTGCGAGAAGGCCGACCTGGCCACTGTGGCCGAAGACGCCCGACAGATCCGCGGCTCGCATGGCTTCTGGGATCAAGGGCGCGAATACTTCGCACTTGAGTTCCCCCCACCGCGCGTCCGGCGCAAATTGGCCCGCCGTCAGGACGATGACCCAGAAAGCTGGCCCCGTCTGTCGCTGGTCGTCCTGGAGCCCGACGCCAGCTACGTTCGAAGCCTGGTGCTGGCGGAACGCGTCGATGGCACCACGCAGATTGAAGAAGTCACGCCCGACGAGACCTTTGATCTGGGCCCCGGCCCCGAACCGCAGCTCTCGGCGTTTCTGGAGTTCCTGGCCGAGCAACGCCCCTGGCGCACGGTGTGAAGCGCCGGCATGAGGTCATCGATTCGAGAATCGTAGGCGCTCTCGCAAATCGACCCCTCCGGGGTCGGTAGCGCCATCGTCTCTCATCCTCGTCCGTGCCCCTACTCGAACACCAGATATCCAAAATCTTCGCCCTGCGGCTGCGGGCTGGCTGGCAGTGTCCAGCTTTGGAACCCGACGCCCGGTGCCGTGCGAGTGACCCCGGCCGACCAGACCTGATCGCGCGTGGGGGGCTTGCCGGTCAGCTCCGTCAGCGGGATCGCGGCCTCGACGCGCCAGGTGTTCTCGTCCGAATCGGCCGCCACGTACCACTGCGGATTCCACGTCGCATCCCCCCAGCAGTCCTCGGCCACCCAGCCCCGGTGGTCGATCACCAGCCGGTAATAGGTCGTCCAGTCGCGGTCGAGATCGAGGTAGATCTGCACGCGATCCTGTTCGCTCAGGTCCGGATCGCGCGGGCGAGGGCCTTCGCCCGGCACGTAGCGGAACTCGGGACACTTGCGGCACTCAACGGCCAGATACAGGAACTCATCGTCGTGCGCCATCCAGCAGGCCGCCGGCCATCCGGCGTCGTTGTTCACCGGACTCTTGAGCACGGCCGGGCGGACGTGCTGCCACAGCGGATCGTCGAACTGGCCATCGAGCTTGGGCCGGGCCTTTGATCGGGCGCAGCGCCACAACGGCTTGGGAGACTGCTCAACTGGCTTCTCCAGCCAGCGCTCTCCCTCGGCGCAAGCCCACCAGGCGTCCTGCTCGCGGCCTTGCCGCAGATTCAGATAGAATTTCTCGGCTTCTTTGCCCAGGCCTTGCCGCTTGTGCGTCGCGGCCAGCGGAAAGCGGATCTGCGGCTCGTGGAACAGCTCGGGCTTCGACTTCTCGATCCACTTGGCCACGGTCACTGCCTTGGCAGGTCGATCGATCAGCTTGCGGTCGTCGAGCGAAAGGTTCGTGCCCCGGCGTGTTTCCAGACCCGTGTTCGGACGTTCGCCCGCGGGGACTTCGCCGCTGGCCTGCCGCACTGCCGGATCGATCTGGAACTGCCCGGTTTGTTCGCTCGAGATCTGCGCCTGCTGCACCCGCCAGGCGACCTCGCTGCTCGACCAGTACTGCACCAGCCAGGTCATCGCCTTGCCGGACAGCGGATGCTCGGGGTATTTGGCCACCAGCAAGTCCATGGTCTCGGCCGCCATGTCGCCATGGCCTTGCTTGTAGTGCTGCTGCGCCAGGCTGAACAGAATCTGCCCGGCCAACAGTTCGTCGAGATCCTTCACCAGATCGCCGACTTGGCCCAGCACTTTCAACGTTCCTTGTTCGGTTCGATTGCTGCGGGCCAGGATGGCATCCAGGTTGCGACGTTTCTCGGCCATCCGCTTCTGCAGATTGATGGCGTCGGGCGAAGCGTCCAGCAAGTCGCGCCGCGCCTCTCCGCCCGGATGCAGCATGATGCCGGCGAAGAAGTCGCGCCGGCCCGCTTCCTGGGGGATGCGATCCAGGCAGAACTGAAAACCCCAGGCAGCCGGCGCCGGGGAAGGCTCGCTGTCCAGGATGCCGCGCGGCGTCGACGAGTAATCGGCCAGCGAGCGTCCCAGGCGCAGCGCCACGCGGGCGGTCTCGACATTCACTTCGCCCAGTGTGCCGCGGGGCAACGTCCCCAGCACCTTGCGGGGCTTCCACGTCTTCAAGCCGTGGCGCGTCACCTGGTCGGGATACCACGTCGATTCGCCCGCCTTCTCGACGGCCGATAGCACCGTTTGATTCAGCAGATGCGCCATGGGACGGGTCGGATCGGGCGTGGCCGCATAGGTGATCACCACCTCGGGCCGCCAGGTGCGGATCTCGCGCACCAACCGACCTTCCAACTTCTCCAGGGCTGCACCGTCGTTTACGTCGTTCCAAACCTGCACCACCTGCTGCGGCTTCCAACCGACACCGGCCGGCGGCATGGGGAACTGCCAGCCACTGTCGGAATGGCTGCCGCCGACAGCTGTCAGAGCCTCGTGCATCCGGTCGGCCAGGCTGGCGTCGCGGGCGGAACCACCGTTGGGATCGCGCCGCGTCACCAGATGAGCGACACCCAGATAGCCTTCATTTCCCGAAAGGTGCGCAATCAGCTCCAGCGGCACATCCTCGGCGTCTCCCACCAACGTCAGATAGGCCGCGCGGGTACCGCCCGATCGCTGCCGCTTCCAACTTCGGCCGCCATCGCTGCTGGCCAGAATCATTCCCAATGGCCCGACCGCCCAGCCGTTCTGCGCATCGGCGAACCAGATGGCATGAATCGGCAGCGACTGACCGGTCTCGCCCCATTGCCAGCTTCGGCCGCCATCATTGGTGAACAGCACCCGCGTGCCCGGCGCGCCGGCAATCCAGCAGTGAGGCCCGAAGGCGGTCACGGCATAGAAGTCGAATGCGTCGGCCGTCTCGATGGGCGGAGGAGACTGCGGCCCTTGCCAACTCTTGCCGACGTCCGACGTCTCGAGCACCAGCCCGCCGTCGCCGACCATCCATCCGCGGACCTCGCCCGTCAGAAGCAATTTCCGCGCGTTGCGCAATCCCAGCGGAGGAGTGCGCGACTCGCCCACCGTGCGATCACGCAGGATCGCCAGTTCGCCCGACCGGCCTGCCATAGCGCCCAAGGTAGGAGCGCGGAAGTCGGCCGTTAGCCAGCCGGTGGTCCGCCCGCCGGGGACCGGCCGCCAGCGTTTGCCGCCGTCGTCGGTGGTGAAGACGCCCGAAGGGAACAGCGTGGAAGGCTCGCCCGTCGCGATGCCGTCGTCAGGGCTAAAGAACCGCACCTGCCGCAACGCGGGGAGCTCTCGTCCGGCGCGCTGGGTCCAGCGCCGGCCGCCATCCTGGGTATAGAGCACCATGCCGGTGCTGGTATGCGTGTAGGGGTTGGTCATGCCGCCGACGGCCCAGCCGATGTCGCGGCTCAGGAAGCAGACCGAGCGGAGCGAAAGCTCCACGCCCGTCATCTGTCGCTTCCAACTGATGCCGCCGTCTTCGGTATGCCAGACGATCCCGCGATCGCCGACGGCCCAGCCGAAGTCCTTGTCGACGAAGGTCACGTCCCACAGCGCAGCGTCTTCCAGCAGCGGCGGTCCCGCGCGTTGCGGGGCGGCTTGAGCCGCCGAACAACAGGCGAGCGCAAGCAAGAGCTTAAGCAGAAGAACGCAGCGCCGTCCGTGGCCTGGCATGGCGAGTACTCCCAAAGAGTCGAGCCTGTTCCGCGGCGCAAAGGCGCACACGGAGGGTCGGGGATTCTAGGGGAAGCGGGCCAGAGGGCCTAGATCGCTTCGGGGGGTGCTAGCACGCTTGTGGTGCAGGCGCGAAAAGTAGCAGGCACACTCCGTGTGCCGTCCGCCTTATTGTGGTGCAGGCGTCCCGCCTGCCTTTTGTTGTGGTGCAGGCGTCCCGCCTGCCTTGAAGCGTTTTCGGTGTTCCAGCAGGACGCCTGCACCACAAAGATCCCAGCCTCTCCGTGTGCTGTCCGAGGGCGCTCCCGGAGCCTCGGGTGATTGTGGTCCCAGTCGGAGCCTGGGACCAAGGTGCTGCTGCTGCTGCTGCTACACCAGCTCTTTCATCGGCTCGTTCCCGGCGTCGACCAGGTTCTGCGGCACGCCGGCGTTGTCGAAGATGCGGATCTTCCCCACATCCAGCCCGACATTCTTATAGAGCGTGGCGAAGACTTCCTGGAAGGTGACCGGCCGATCGACCGGATGTTCGCCCAGGCGGTTGGTGCTGCCGATGACCTGGCCGGTCCGCATGCCGCCGCCGGCCATCAAGCAGGCGTTGGCCTGCGGCCAGTGGTCGCGGCTGTTCATGTTGTTGATCTTGGGCGTGCGGCCGAACTCGCCCCACAGCACCACCGACACGTCGCGGTCCATGCCTCGCTCGTGCAGATCGGTCACCAGCGCGGCCAAGGCCTGGTCGAGCATCGGGAACTCAATCCGCGAGCTGGGATAGTTCATTCCGTCGCCCCCGTGCCAGTCCCATCGGCTGTAGTTCATGGCCACAAAGCGGGCGCCGGCCTCGACCAGTCGGCGGGCCAGGCAGAAGTTCTCGACCATCCGCGGGGCGCCGTCGCGCTGGAACTCGCGGTCGCTCTTGCCGTACCGCTCCAGAACCTTGGGGTCTTCCTTCGTCAGGTCCAGCGCGTCGGCCAGACGGCTCGAGGTCAGAATGCCCATCGCCCGCTCGGTGAAGATGTTCATCCCTTCCATCACGCCCGAAGTGTCGGCGTCGGCACGGAAGCGATCGAGCGAGGCCACCAGCCGCTTGCGCTCCTGCAGCCGCTCCAGCGTGATCCCTTGCAGGACCATCCCCTCGGGCGTGCTGCCCGGCTTGTTGCCGATCAGGCCGAACGGAGTATGCGCCACGCCCAGGAAACCGCCGGTGCCAGGCTGGCCCCAGGTGGCATTGCCGGTCGGGTACATCAGCGAGACGTTTTGCGGAACCGCTTCATTCACGGCCCCCTTCAATCGAGAGACCCACGAGCCGCCGCAGGGCCAGCCGCCGGGAGGCATGCGCATGCTCTTCTTGCGGCCGGTCATGCACTGGTAGGCGTCGTGATCGCCCGACGAATCGGAGAGCGAACGGACGACGACAAACTTGTCCATCATCTGCGCGATCTTGGGGAAGAGTTCGCAGATCTCGATGCCAGGGACGTTGGTCTGGATCGGCTTGAACTCGCCGCGGATCTCGGCGGGGGCGTCGGGCTTCAGGTCCCACATGTCCAGGTGCGAAGGCCCGCCCGGCAGATAGACGTTGATGATCGCCTTGTGCGAACGGCTTTCGGCCCCTTCGGCCTCCAGCGCGTTGGCCAGCGAGATGCCCCCCAAAGCCATGCCGCCAATTTGCAGAAAGCCCCGGCGGGAAATGCCGTCGCAGAACTTACCCGAGCGCTTCTGGCCTTGGATGGTGAGCATGACGCGGCGCCTCCCGCATAAGATGTCGAACGGCTGGCATTCTAAATCGAACTACGACACATGTACATACATTTGTATGTTATTTCGGCAAGGTTACTGCCTAAACTGCAAGCCGTTTCGCTTCAGGGGGTTATTGCATGGCAGGCAAGTGCGAAGATCGGCTGTGCCATGGCCCACAAGCTAAGCTCCGCATTACTCCTGGGCGGCAGGCCGGAACCGATCTGCAACCCGTTCCACGCCCCCCCGTGGGCCTTCGATCGGCTTGAACGTCGAGGTCGCAACGTCCCACACGGTCTTGGTCGGATAGGGATAGAGAGGCATCTCAAGTTCGATTTTTCCGTTCGCGGCGCGCCGCCCCAGGAGCATGGTCGGGGCGGTCCCCTGTTCGCGCCACTTGATGACTTCCGCCATCAGATTCGGCAGTTGGTTGATCCCGGGGCCATCCCCGTGGGCCATCCCGGGAATCAGATAGAACCTGAAGAACGACTGCGCCTTTTCGAGGCTGCCAAACTGCGTGATCACCCGTTCGTAGTAGTCCAGCGACGCGTGGTAGGGGACAACAGAATCCGCGGTGCCCAGCGTCACGATCATTTTTCCCCCGCGTTTCTCGAATGCAGTCAAGTCGGCGTTCTCTGCGTTCAGGTACGGGCCGAGCGCGGCGCTATAGGTGTCCATGTCTGCCCCGAAGTTGATCTCCTCGAGCTTCTTCTCCGCGCCGAACGCCCATTTGAAGAGATAGAGATGTCCATGGGCTGCGGAAAGGGAGCTTCCCAACGGGATGCCATGGAAGATACGTTCGCCGGTGACCGCATGTTTCGGCCCGTCGAAGAGTTTCCGCAGCGCCTGGGCATGCTCCTCGGTGAGGGTCGAGTCTTTGTTCATCGCCAGCGCGATGACCGCCTCGATGTCCTTGCCGTCACCCCGCGGGTCGGAGATGAATTTGCCGGCGACCGCCGGGGCTTCGCGCGCCGCCATATATTCATTCCCAGCGGCAATGACACTGCTCTCCTGCGTCTTGGTGAACGGGCACTTCTTCAGAATCTGGTCGTTCCACAAGAAGTAAGCGTGCAATGGGGTGCGGCAATGGGCCGGAACCGTGGCAACGATGCCGTCATAGTCCTCGGGGTAACGCTGTGCTTCCTGCAGCCCCTGCTGCCCGCCAGTCGAGCCTCCGTTGAAATACGAAAACGCCGGCCCCTTGCCGTAATAGGTCTTGATCGCCTGCTTGGCGGCGACGGTCATGAGATGCGTGGCCCGAAAGCCAAAGTCCTTCCAGACCTCCCGATTCCCGACGCCGGAGTTGGCGTCCGGTGCCGTTCCCATGTCGGTGGTCACCACGGCCGAACCGCCCCCAAAAGGTCCCGCCAGACTGGCGGAGTTGATGCGTCCGGCAGCGCCGCCATTGCCGAGACCCACCAGGCGGCCGTTCCACTTGTCGGGGTCCGGCAGCCAGATTTCAACATGAATGCGCGATCCCTGGGCCGGACTAAGGACCAGTTTGATGAGGGTCCTCGGGGGTAGAGCGCCCACCGTTCGCCCGTCGGCGGCTTTGATTGGCGGAGCCGCGTCCCGCTCCAGCGTCGTGACGGTTCCGGCGTCAAACTTCAGCGCTCCGAGCGCCTTCAGCCGTTCCTCCGTCGTGGGCGAAGCGCTGGGCGCGTCTTGGCCGCGCGCCCCAGCGCAGGCGAAGATCAGGGCCAGACCAAGAAGTGCCGTCATGCGATTCATGTCAGGGTCCACTAACGTCGAAGGCCGCGCCATCGCAGCGTCGTCAAGAATCTCACGCCAATTCCACGCCGGTACCCATCAAATCCTCCCGGCCGCCGCCGAGCCGCGGCGGCCGGGAAGCTGGCGAACTGCTACTTCAAGTTCTTCAGCGCCTCACCGGCCTTTTTCAGGTCCTTGTCGCTAAAGCCCATTTCGAGACGCGCGATCGCCTTGTCGAGCGCTTGCTCGCAATGCTGTTTGGTGGGCGCGTAGGTGTCCTTCATATAGTTGGCCCATTTGTCGAGCAATTGTGCCAGATCGTCGGGCTGGTCTTCCCCGCAGGGCTTCATGTCGGTGGTCTGGATACGGTACAAGTCGCACGACTTGATCGTCTGCGCGACCAGGGCTTCGACCTCCTGCTTCACGCTCAAGGCAAGATCCAGCGACATCTTGATCGCCTTCTTGTCTCCCGAAGTGAGCGACGCGTTGCCGGTCTTGACCGTCGCATCCACCTTCTTCTTCATCTCTTTCCAATCGGCCTCGCGGGCAGGCATCTCGCGGAAGCCGTTGCGCTTTGTCGTCGCAAACTTGTCGACGAACTTGTCGTAGTCCTTCTTGAGCGAGGCGAGGACCGCAGCCTCGGCCTTGATGACGGCCTCGTAAGCTACCAGGGCTTCTTTGGTTTCGTCGTGCAGCTTGCCGCACATGCCCACGGCTTTCTTGCGGACGGCCTCGACGTCTTTGAGCGCCTTCTCGGCCTTCGTAAAGTTCGCGTACGTCCGCTCATAGAGCCCTCCCTTGGCCAGCGTGGCCTTGAGGTCGGTGTACTCCTTGATGGCCTCGCCGAACCCTGTCGACTTCAAAGTCTTGGCCTTGTTCTTTTTCCACCAAGCCTGATCCAGCTTGGGTTTCTCACCCTTTTTCATAGTGCGCGCCTTGCTCAGAGATAGGAATTTTCGTCGGAAAGCCCACGGCTTTCGCGATCGCATTCTAGGAGCCGAACCGAGAGACCCAAAGCGCGATCTCGAGAAATGTGCTGCCGGCGTCATGCCCCTGCCATGCTCGTCATCCCTCCCCGTGACGACGCGTCATGAGGGGCGGCGCAACGTTGGCCAGGTGATGCAAGTGGAAGCGAAAAGTCCGCTTTACCTCAGCTCTGCACCTTCGCCCATTGCTTTTCCAACCGCTCGGGCGAAACCGAGACCGCCGTCCCCAGCGTCTGCGCAAACAGAGAAACGCGGAACTCTTCGACCAGCCAACGATAATGCGCCAACTCGGGATCGGCCACGCCCAGGCTGTCGTGCTTCGCACGGCGGTCCATGTACCGCCGCCAGAAAGGTTGCAGGCGATCGTGCAGGCCGCGATCGCGCGCCAGCCCTGTAGCCAGTTTGGTCAGGCGTTGATGAACCCCCTGCAGGTACCGCGGCAGATGCTCCAGCGAAGTCCACGGGGTCGTCGTCAGGAATCCGCTCGGCAGCAGCGCGGCCAGCTGCTCGCGCACATCCTCCACCGCGTACTTGGCGTGGGGCGCTTTGATCGGTTCCAGCGCCAGCCTCGCCTGCTGGTACGCCTGCGCCAACTGGGGAAGCAATCGCGCGGCGTCCTGTGCGGCGCCTGTCAGCCGCTCGCGCCCCACCTTCGCCCAGGCAGTGAACTCGGCCGCGGTCCGTAGCGAAGGGGTCTCGTCCTCGCCAAAGGCAGCCCGATCGGCAACCAGTTCCTCCAACTGCTGCTTCCATTCCGCCGGCTTGGCCAGCGGTCTGAGCTTGACCAGAGCCTCGTCCAGCTTGGGAATCCAACTCACCGCCGACTTCAAGCCGGTCTTCACGGTCAGGATGAATAGTCGGCGCAACCCGGCCCGCATCGCCTGGCGCGCGGCGTCAGCGGAGTCGAACAGCCGCAGGCGGGCGCTATCACCGGCATCGACGAGCGCCGGGAAAGCATGCACGTCGAATCCTCCCCGCTCGATGTCGACATGCTCGGGCAGGTCTCCAAAGTCCCACGTCCGCAGATCGTCGCGCCGCCAGCGTTCCTCGATCGCGGCCGTCTTGGCCGAGACCTTCAGCGGCGGCCCCGGACTGGCGCCGACTTGGGCTCGCAGCTCGCGCAGATCGCGCCCCTTGGCCACCGTAGCACCGCCGTCGTCGACGACCTTCACGATCATCCGCAAGTGAGGCGGCAGTCGCTCCAGCTCGAACATCTCGGGCGAGACCCGCTCTCCGCCGATCCGCGAAAGCTCGGCGGCGACCAGCGCGTGCAAGTCCCCTTCGCCATAGCGGAGCTGCTCGAGCACGGCACGGGCAGTATCCCCGGCTGGGATCAACGCTCGGCGCACCTGCTTCGGCAGCGCTTTGATCAGCGCCGTCACTTTCTCTTCCAAGAGTCCCGGTGCCAGCCAGTCGAGCCGCTGGGGCGAGAGCTGCGCCAGTCCCGCCCGCGGCACCGTGACGGTCACTCCATCGTCTGCGTCCCCGGGGGCCAGGTGATAGTCCAGAGGAAACCGCAACCGGCCAACCACCAGTTCGTCGGGAAACTCCGCGGCCGAGGCCTCTTCGGCCGCCGGATTCATCAGATCCGCCCGTGTCATGTGCAGCAGCTTCGGCTCCGCTTGCCCGACCACTCCAAACCACTTTTTGAAGGTCGTCGCGTCGTACACATCGGCCGGAATGCGGCGCGCGTAGAACTCGAACTGCGCCGCCTCACCCACCAGAAGGCCCGGCTGCCGCGACTTGGCTTCGAGCGCTTCCAACTGCTCGGCCAGGGCGCGGTTCTCTGCCAAGAAGGGGGACCGTGTGTCGAACTCCCCCGCGATCAGGGCCTCGATGAACAGCCGACGGGAGTAGACAGGTTCGATGGGGCCGTAGCGGACCGTGCGCCGCGGGACAATCGTCAGCCCGAAGAGCGAGACCTTCTCGTCGGCCAGGACGGTGCCCGATGTCCGCTGCCAGCGCGGCTCGCTGTACGAGCGCTTGACCAGATGTCCGGCCAGCGGCTCGATCCACTCCGGCTGGATGCGGCCCACGGTGCGCACATAGCGACGGCTCGTTTCCACCAGTTCGGCCGCGACAATCCACTGCGGCTTGGCGGCATAGACTCCCGAGCCGGGCCACAGCAGAAACTTCATCCCTCCGCCAATCGAGTACTCCTGCGTGGGTCGGCGCGCATCGCCCGGCTTGTCCGCCGCGTTGTTTCCACGCGCTGTTGTCTTCTCCTCTTCGGGATCGATGTCACCCTTGAAGGCCACATTCGAAAGCAGTCCGGCCAACAGCGCCCGGTGGATCGCCCCATAGTCGTCGCGCCGCCCTTGCTGCCGCAGGCCGCATTCGGCCGCAATCCGCAGCAACTGCTGGTGCACGTCGACCCACTCCTGCAGTCGGTTGTAGGAGAGGAAGTTCTGCCTGCAGGCCGTGCGGAGTTTGCTGCGCGAGAGCTCGTGCTTGAGCTTCTGATAGAAGTCCCACAGCAAGAGACAACTCAAGAAGTCCGACTCCGCATGCTGGAACCGCGCGTGCTTCTCGTCGGCGGCTTGTTGCTTGTCGACCGGGCGTTCGCGCGGGTCCTGCAGTTCGAGCGCCGCCGCGATGATCAGGATCTCGTGCAAGCAGCCTTCGGCCTGGCCCGCCAAGACAATCCGCCCAATCCGCGGATCGACCGGCAGTCGGGCGAGCTGTTTCCCCAGCGGCGTCAGTTGCTGCTCGTTGTCGATGGCGCCAAGCTCGAACAGCGTATGGTAGCCGTCTTGAATGGCCGTCGGCTTGGGCGGATCGAGAAACGGGAACTCATCCAGCGGCCCCAGCCGCAGCGCCATGGCATGCAGAATGACCGCCGCCAGGTTCGATCGCTGAATCTCGGGCGAAGTAAAGGCATCGCGGCTCAGGTAGTCTGCCTCGTCATACAGCCGGATGCAGACCCCCGGTCCAATCCGCCCGCAGCGTCCTTTGCGTTGATCGGCCGAAGCCCGGCTGACGGCTTCGATCGGCAATCGCTCCACCTTGGAGCGGGGCGAATAGCGGGCGATGCGCGCGGTTCCCGCATCAATCACGTAGTGGATCCCCGGCACCGTCAGAGACGACTCGGCGACGTTCGTGGCCAGCACAATCCGCCGCTGATTGTGGGGCTCGAAGACCCGGTTCTGTTCGGCGGCCGACAAACGGGCGTAAAGGGGAAGCAACTCCAGCCCGCGCGAAGCATGCCGCCCGGCCCCATGTCCGCGCAGCGTCTTGGTCGCTTCACGGATGTGCTGCTCGGTGGGAAGAAAGACCAGGATGTCTCCCAGCCCCACCGAAATCAGCTCATCGACCGCCGCGGCCAGGGCCTGGTAGCAGTCGGCCTCATCCCCTTCGTCATCCACCAGCGGCCGGTAGCGAACCTCGACCGGATAGGTCCGCCCCGCCACGTCGATCACCGGCGCCCGCCGGCCCAGCCGCTGGGCAAAGTGCTCGCTGAACCGGGCGGCGTCGATCGTGGCCGAGGTAATGATCACCTTCAGCTCAGGGCGTTTGGGCAACAGCCGGGTGAGATAGCCCACCAGAAAGTCGACGTTCAGGGACCGCTCGTGGGCTTCGTCGATGATCAGCGTGTCGTAGCGGTTGAGAAACCGATCGTGCTCGGTCTCGGCCAGCAGAATGCCATCGGTCATCAACTTGATCATCGTCTGCGGGCTGGTGGCATCGGCAAAGCGGGTTTGAAACCCGACCACCGCCCCCAGGCTCACCCCCAACTCTTGGGCCACGCGAGCAGCCACCGCTCGAGCGGCAATGCGGCGAGGCTGCGTATGGCCGATCAGTCCGGCCGCGCCTCGCCCCAGTGCCAGGCAGAGCTTGGGCAGCTGGGTCGATTTGCCCGAGCCCGTCTCGCCGCACACGACCACCACCTGGTTTTCTTGGATCGCGCGGGCGATATCTTCCTGGCGGGCGCTGACCGGCAGCGTGGGATCCAAGGTGACCTTGGGGGCGGCTTGCTGACGGGCCTGCCTCTTTTGGACCGAGGCGGCTATCTGGCTGGCCAACTCCGCGAGCTTCTCGCGCACAGAGTTCCCGCGGAGGGCCGCCTGTTCGGCATTGCGGAGGGCGCGCCACAGCCGATGCCGATCGACCAGCATGGTCTCGGCAAGCTGGGCTTCGAGTTCAACAAACGCGGGGGACACGGCAGGGCGCTGTCAGAGGACGGATTCGCTGCTGCGAATATGGAAGAAAGGGATCCGCCTGACAAGGACAGCGCCGGGGCTGAAGCGGTTCGGCCGGGCCTGGTGATCCAAACCGTGCCGCGTGACCTATTCTGGATGCCCTCCCCCCCAATACCGAAAGACACACCATCGGCGGTGCGATCTACGCTCGACATTTTGCAAGTTCTTCAACCACTTCTCGGGCGCTCTGAAAGCGATCTGCGGGTTGCTTGGCCATCATTTTTAAGCATAGGGCAACGAGGATTTCTGGAATGACGGGGCTCTGTGTCAAAGTTGGGGGAGTCTGAAACTGATGTTCCATCAGTCGGGCCGCGAGCGTATCTCCAAAAAATGGGGCACGGCCAGCAAGCAGCAGATAGAGTGTGCAACCGAGCGAATAAATATCCGAACGCGCGTCGACACGGTGACAATCCAGAGCCTGCTCGGGCGACATGTAGTCGGCTGTGCCCAATACCCGATCGTCGAAGAGTCGGGTGATCGATCGGTCCTTGTCGTCGGTCGACAGCGCCAGGCCGAGATCGATGAGCTTCACATGTCCACTGGGCGACAGAACCAGGTTGGCTGGCTTGACGTCTCGGTGAATGACACCATTTTCATGCAGATAGGCCAACGCAGCGGAGGCCTGCGCGACACATGAAATGGCCAGTGCGGGTTCCAGAGCGCCCGAGAGTGAAACACGATTCGCCAGGTTCTCACCCCGTACAAGCTCAAGGATAAGGAAGTTGACGTTCGTCACACTTCCGCAGTCGATGATCCGCACCAGATTGGGATGCGCTAGCGAGGTGAGTGTTTTGCCCTCTTGATGGAACCGAGCAAGGGCTGAAGTGGTCGAGGGCGACGGTTCGACTAGAACCTTAACCACGACCTTCTTGCCTGTTGCGATTGAAGTCGCGGTATGTACGTGGCATCGGCTATGACCACCAAGTCTTTCGCGCAATTCATACCCTGCATTCAAGAGGGATTGATGAACATGCCGCAGGTGCCGGAGAGAGACACTCTGCTCGCCAGTATCAGGCTCCTCCAGAGTTTGATCCGCCAAGTCTCGTTGAGAGATGACAGTGCTGGCATCTACTGAGACATCATCGTCCGCCAAAATGGCAAGAGTGGTTTTTGGCATCGCTTCTCGGCTTTGAGTAAAGGCGTTCTCAGGAATCATAAAAGACCTCGGAGAGAGCGGGCCAAGGTAGGGTGGAGCCGTTTCGCTTGATCTGTGCAGAGGTACGCGTCGAGTACGGCGTGGCCCCCGCGAGAGCTAAACAGGCATAGCGGGCGCTTCGCTGCGTGCGGCGCGTCGTCGACGCCACAGCCAGCCTCCGATTGCCGTCGCATTGCACATCCCCAAGACAACCAGGCTCGATGGTTCTGGGACTGCGGTCATCGTGCCGCGCAGGTTGTCGACTGCAAACACGGTATTCGCGGGGATGATGCCAAAGCTGAATACGATCTGGTCGACGTCGTCAAACGCAGTTGCCAAAGAACCTCCCGCAAAGCTGGCGAACGGAATGACAAACGTCGAATCGCTGGTGGATTGCGGCAGGGTGAATAGACCGCTGCTGAAAATAGTGGGACTCCCTTCGTTTCGACCCGTGACAATAGAGACTTGCACATCCGTGACGAGCCCGCTGTTCTGATATTCAAACGAGAAAGCCCCGTCGGGATCGAAGGATAGGTTCAGGCTCGCTACGGGCAAGTTGAGCGAGTTGTAACTGCCCGATTGCACGGCGGCTTCCTGGAGCTCATTTCCATTGGTGAAGATTCCAAAGCCATAGAGCAACTTAGCGCTGGCGTTGCCAGAGGTTGAGTTGACCACACGAAACTGCTGTTGACCGCCCATCTCAAAGTTTGTCGCGTTGGAGTCGCCAGGAATCGCCTCGCGCTGGCCATAGACACCGCGATTGCTTCCCAAGGCATCTGAGTCAATCATCGTGGTCAGTTGCACTGGGTCGTTGGGGGTCGCGCTGAATATAAGCACGCCCACCGACGGGCACTTCCGGCTGGCCAAACCCATCGATCAACTGCGAACTGGCCGATCCTGCATCGAAAAGGACGACAATCATGGCCAGGGTGAGTTGTACTCGTGAGCGCATTGTGACAGTCCTTTTGTCAGGTGGGGGGGCGCTGCGTCATCGAGTCCGCGCGAGACGGCTTCGATAGAGGGCAAGCGGTACAGAGGCGGGGGGTGGCGGTTCAGGCAGGCTTGAGAGGTGGCACTTCGGCAGGCAGATCTGCGACAGCAGGGAAGGAGATGATAGCCAAGCAAATCACATACCGAAGCAGGCGAGCGCTCGGCCGCAATTCAAACGGTTTGCTGTAAGGCTTGCCGATGGGGGGACATAACAGTCCTCGCATGGTATGGGAAAACCCTGCAGTCGGCTTCGGACGACCCGCCCTTGTTGATCCAAATAGGACCAGCCGGCGCACCATGCCATCAGAGGGGTTCGCATGAATCCTTTGCACTTGCTGGCATCGCCGCGCCCCAGTGATGGATCGCCAATCGAAAGCCCTGCAACTAGAATCCCAAACTACATTCAACAAATAACTTACATCAATCCAAAAAATACCTTACAACAGACTGATATGTACTGTATACTGCATTTGGAGCAGAAAACTTCAGGGAATCCCAAATGCCTACCACGCTGCCACTCGATCAACTGATCGCCGACCCGGCGGTCCATCCTCGCACCCGCATTCGCCAGGGGACGATCCGCCAATACGCGGCCTCCTACAAAAACGGCGACACTCTCCCGCCGGTCGACGTCTTCAAATCCCCCGACGGCCGCCACTTTCTGGCCGACGGCTTTCACCGCTATTACGGCGCCCGCGCGGCGGGTCACGCTGACATCGCGGTCGAACTCTTCGAGGGGGACGTGCGCGAGGCCACCCGTTATGCCTGTGGCGCGAACGCCCGGCACGCCGTCCCCCGCACGCGCGAGGACAAATGGTTCGAGGTCGCTGCCTTCCTCTGCGAATCCGAACTTGCAGGCGCCACCGACGCGGAGATCGCCAAGACATGCCGCGTCAGCCGGCAGATGATCGCCAAGGTCCGGCCGCATGCGACCAGTAAAGACGCCTTCGACCAGTACATGAAAGACGAGGCCGAGCGGCGCACGCTTGCCCGCGAAGACCGCGAGATCGCCCGCAAAAAGGCCAAGGCCGAAGCCAAGGCCGCCCCGCCGGCCCTCCCCGCTCCTCCGGTTCCTGATCCCCCGCGGACGCCCCACGAGGAAGCGATGGCCGCGCTGGCCCGCGCGGCCGAGGCGGCCGGACTGGCTCGCAAGGCGATGGCCGAGTGCGAGCGTGCCTACCCGGAAGCCCATCGCTTTGAAGCGATGATCGCCATCTGCGAAGCGCAGTGCCAGCTCGACGAACTCGTGCCGCCGATCGATTCGCCGGCAGCGCCGGCCGTCTCGAACCAACAGTCGCTGGCGCTCCTCAAGGAGTTCGGCGTTGCCCAGTCGTCCGTTCAACCCGAAAAGTTACACGCTTCTTTTTCGGCTCCTGCCAACTCGAAAAGTTTCAGCGCGGGGCTTCAACCCGCAAAGTTACCTCCCGGGCCGGCTCTCACGCCGCAAGACCTGCCGTCCACGCGGCGCATCCCGCCTGACAAGCTCGCCGAGCTCTTTGCTCCCCGGCCGGTCCATCCGATGCTTGCGGCGCTCAGCGAGGGCACGATCCGCAACGTGCCCGAAGTGCTCCCCATTCAAGCGAAAATGGCAAAGGCGCAATCCTTTGCCAATCCGCTGCTTCCGCCTCAACCCGAAAAGTTATCTCCCTCGCGTCGTTCCCGTCGTCGTGACAAGAAGCGCCGCGCCGACCGGCCGCAATCCCCCCGTACTCCGCCTGCCGACTGAGACCCAACCGCTCCGACCGATTCGCGCCGTAACCAGCCCCGCTGCGCACCCTACGGCAACCCGCAAAGTTACACCGGTTCGCGCCGCAACCCGCAAAGTTACAACCCTAGCGCGTCTCCTGCATCGCGACCAACGCCCCGCCCTCTCTTCCTGCTCCCTCCCACTTGTGGGGAGGGCTGGGGAGGGGGGCTGCCCTTCGTTCGTATCTCGCCCTGGCTTCTCTTTCTTTTGAACAGGAGGAAACAGAGCCAACCGAGAAGTCCCCTCCGTTACCTCCCTTTCCTCCTGTTCAAGAACCCGACTCGGCACCAACCCGCAAAGTTACAAACAGCCCTGGTCAATCAACTCGAAGAGAAGGAATTTTCACGCGGAGGCGCGGAGGCGCGGAGGAAATGCTTCGAGTCCCATCCCTCCTCGAATACCCGCATCCTGCGTTGTGCAATGCTCCGTTCGATCGATATGTATTTCTCCGCGTCTCCGCGCCTCCGCGTGACCTCTCCCTTTCCTTGGCGTTCGTCCCTCGCCCCTGCTTCTCTTTTTTGAACAGGAGGAAACAGAGCCAACAGAAAAATCCCCTCCGTTACCTCCGCTTCCTCCTGTTCAAAAAGGTACTCCAAGAAACATTCGCTCTTCCTTCATTCCCTCTGTGTCTCTGTGCCTCTGTGGTTCAACTTCTTCCGTCCGAATTCCCTAACCCCTAACCTCCCCTCTCCATGTCCGACTACTGGCCCATCTCCCTCCCCATCCGCACTGGCGTGATCAACTACGCGATCGGCATGGCCTTGAACGCCGAGAAACCGCGTGACCAACTCACCGCCTGCCGCATCGTCCTCACGGCCTCCCTTCTCAATCTCCGCCACCGCCAGCTCCCGCAGCCTCTCCCCGTGCGTCACAAAATCCCCAAGGCGACGCGCAAAGAATACGAGGAGATGCTGAACGC
>Ga0335397_10000114_pt1 | contig 88599 bp, 62 predicted proteins | sample MAT04_FD_205740 | JGI IMG/M metagenome (GOLD analysis project Ga0335397, IMG submission 205740) | Freshwater microbial communities from Lake Fryxell liftoff mats and glacier meltwater in Antarctica - MAT-04 (spades assembly) (version 2) ...
TAAACCGCTTGCTGGATGATCCGGCCTACGACGACCAGAGCGACGCCTTCTTCGCCCGTTGCTGTCAGGTCAGTCGCCCGATGGTGGCCGGCCTTCGCAAGCGTCATCCGCGGCATCGCAAACCCAAGGTCCGCATGGGCCTGGACGGCAAGCTCCGCAAATTCCCGGTCCCGCGCCGCAAGCCGGACCCCACCCCCAAAACACGGGCCCTATCGGCCATCGAACAAGCCCGCGAGCAACTTCACCGTTCGATCGCAGAAGCCGAGCATGCCGAATCCATCCTGCAAAACGGCTCCACCCGCAAGGCGATCGCGTCCCTGAATCAGGCGCTCGTCGAGCTCGACATCTGGGAGACGGACTTGCTCGCCCGTTCTCCGTTTCCGCCGATGCCCGATCCGAACGACTTGACGGAAGACGGTCGTGTCCGGACCGAGCTTTACCGCATAGCGCGGATGAAAGAATCGGACGTGCTCGACTACGCGCGTCGCATGCTTTCTCACGACCGCGCGCACCTTCAATCCCGCGCGACGAGTCATCAACCCGAAAAGTTACACGGCCCGCCACAACCCGAAAAGTTACACGGGTCCGCTCCGCAACCCGCAAAGTTACACGCGGAGGAGGTGCGCGAGAGCATCCCCATCCCAACCCGAAGCGTGAGCGAGGCGAATCGCGATCCCGCCCCCGATCAACCCGCAAAGTTACACGGGTCCGACTCGCAACCCGCAAAGTTACAGCCCTGACGCGGCTCACCCTGAATCGCCAACAACGCCGCACCCTCTCTTCCTGCTCCCTCCCACTTGTGGGGAGGGCTGGGGAGGGGGGCTGCCCTTCGTTCGTCCCTCGCCCTTGTTTCCCTTTCTTGAACAGGAGGAAACTGAGCTAACAGAGAAACCTCCTCCGTTACCTCCTGTTCAAGAACCCGATCAGCACCAACCCGCAAAGTTACAAACAGCCCTGCTCGCTCAACTCGAAAGAGAAGGAATTTTCACGCGGAGGCGCGGAGGCGCGGAGGAAATGCTTCGAGCCCCGTCCCTCCTCGAATACCCGTGTCCTGCGTTGTGCAATGCCCTGTTCGATGGATTGGTATTTCTCCGCGCCTCCGCGCCTCCGCGTAACTTCTCCCTTTCCTTGGCGTTCGTCTCTCACCCCTGCTTCTTTCTTTTTGAACAGGAGGAAACAGAGCCAACAGAAGAATCCCCTCCGTTACCTCCGCTTCCTCCTGTTCAAAAGAAACCGACTCGGCCCCAACCCGCAAAGTTACAAACAGCCCTGCCCGATCACTCGACCACGATAGCCACCTTGAATCGCTGCGTGCCCCGATTTCTCGAAGGGTCTGGGGAGCGGTTGAGGTTGTCCCTTCTCATCCACCGTGTGCGAGCGCAGGGTGTAGTTGCTGGCCGACAGCGCGGGCCACAGGGCCGCCCAATGTGCCTTGAGCAGCCGGACCGGCCATGCCGAGGGCTGCTTGTTCGGGTCGAGTGGGGCGAGGTTGTGAAAGCAAGAAGTCGGCCCTCGTGGACGGCGCGCCCGTTCGAAGCTACGCTCCTGATTGGCCCAGTCTGGGCGAAACGTACTGCAAACTCTCTCGGTGGAAATCGAACCATGCGACTCGATGAAGGTCAGCAAAGCGACAACGTTGAGGATCGCCGCGGCAAAGGGGGCAAAATGGTTGCCGTCGGCGGTGGCGGAATGCTGCTCATTCTGGTCGTCAGCATGCTGTTGGGAGTCGATCCGCAGAAGATCCTGCAGAACATCCCCCAGCAGCAGCAAGGGCCCGGCGCCGGGGGGGAAGAACGTCCCCTGACGCCCGAGGAGGAGCAGGCCGGCAAGTTGGCCTCGACCGTGCTGTTCTTTACCGAGCAGGTCTGGACCGATCAGTTCCAGCAACAGGGCGAGCGCTACCGGAAGCCCAAGATGGTGTTATTTACCGCGCAAGTCGACACGGCTTGCGGCACGGCTCCCTCGGCCGTCGGTCCGTTCTATTGCCCGGGCGACGAAACGATCTATCTGGATCCGACCTTCTTCGAAGAACTGGGCGACAAGCTTGGCGGTTCGAAGGGTCAGTTTTCGCAGGCCTATGTGATCGCCCACGAAGTCGGGCACCATGTCCAGAATCTGCTCGGCTTCAGCCGCATCGTGGATGAAAAGCGCCGCACGGTGTCCAAGGAGGAGTTCAATAAGTGGTCCGTGCGTCTCGAGTTGCAGGCCGACTATCTGGCGGGCGTTTGGGCGCACCATGGCCAAAGGAAGTTCGACTTTATCGAACCGGGCGACGTGGAGCAGGCCATCCAGTCGGCCAATGCCATCGGCGACGACCGTCTGCAGAAGCGCTCGACCGGCTTCACCTCGCCCGAGAACTACACGCACGGCACCTCGGCGCAGCGCGTGAAGTGGTTCAACCAAGGCTTCAAGACGGGCGATCTGAGCCAGCTCAAGCGGATCTTTGAAATGCCATACGACCAGCTTTGAATCTCGCCCGTTCTACTTCGAGCGGAACAACTCGCTCTGCACCACGCCGTGCAGTAGAGAGCGCAGCCCGTAGTCATCCTTGGCGGCGCTCTTCAAAATCGCCTCGATCGCCGGCTGATCGACCGGCGTCGTCGGCTCCCCGGTCGCGTAGGTCAGCAGATGACGGGTCACGCCGCGGGCCAGTTGCTCGGGCTGCTGGGCCAGCATTTGCCGCAACTCCTTCACGCCGGCAAAGTCCTTGCCTTCAGGGGTGGTCCCGCTGGCATCTACGGGGAGCCCCTCCTTCCAGCTCTTGTCGCCGCGCTTCCGCTCGGCATTCACCACGCGATAGTTCGCACGGAAGTTGCCGGTTACGTCGAAGCTCTCCAGGGCGAAGCCGTACGGATCGAACTTCGCATGGCAGGCAGCGCACGAGCCTTTGCCCCGATGCAGCGCCAACTGCTCGCGCAGTGTTTTGGCACCGCGCGTGTCGGGATCGACCGGATCGATGTTCGGTGGCGGGGGAGGAATGGTGACCCCGAGCAGCCGCTCGGCCACCCACACGCCGCGTTTCACGGGCGATGTCAGCGTGCCGTTGGCCGTGACCTTCATGATGGCCGACTGCGTCCACAGACCGCCGTAGGGTGAGTCGGCCGGCATGGCCACCTCGCGAATGCCCAGCCCATCGACGCCCGAGATGCCATACAGCGTCGCCAGGCGGCCGTTGATCATCGCCCATTTCGGCGCCACAAAATCGCGGACACTCAGATTCTTGGCCAGCATGTGCCGGAACGTGGCCTGCGACTCGAGCAGACTCGAGATCCTCAGCGTGTCGTCGTACTCCGGATAGAGATCCCTATCGGGCGTCGTGTTCTCAATGCCCCAAAGTCCCAGCCATTGATCGAGGAAGTCTTTCACAAAGCGTTCGCTCTTGGGATCGGCCAGCAGGCGATCGGTCTGAGCCCGCAGTACCTGCGGGTCGCCGAGCTTGCCTTGCCGGGCGACTTCCAGCAACGCTTCGTCAGGAGTCGAGTTCCAAAGGAAGTACGAAAGTCGCGAGGCCAGCGCGAAGTCGTCGAGCTTGCCGGGCTTCTCGACCAGGCACAGAAAGTCGGGCGAGGTCATCATCGACGCCACTTCATTCACCAGCGCCCCCTTGAGCGTCCCCCCGGCGTCGACCGCTTCCAGATAGCTCTTCACGCTCTGCGCCAGTTCCGTTTCCGTCAAGTCGCGCCGGAAGAGTCGCGCACCCATCTGAGCGAGCCGCTTCCCCACGAACTCCTGCAATTCCTCGCGCGAGACGCCCGACGATTTGAGCGTCGCGTTCGAGGCGAATCCCTTCTGCAGCGCCGCCGGCATGTCGGCCGTCAGTAGTCGCTGTCCGGGGAGCGTCTCGTCCAGTTCTTCGACATCGATCCATTGCACGGCCAGACCGGGACCCTTGCAGGCGCTGGCCTGGGTGTTCTTGGGGACCTGCACGCCCAGTCCCAGCGGAATGAGCCGGATGCCGTCGTCCGAAGGGGCGTCGCTGTCGCGGCCCGTTCGCAGATAGACCTCGGCCTCCACAATGGCCGGCTTGCCGGGCGGCACTTCCACCACCTTTAACAGGTCCAGCACCTGCGGATAAGCATAGACATGCCCCGCGTAGATTCCGACCGCCAGCGGCTTGTCGGTCTGATAGCCGTAGGCGTTGATGCGTAGCCGATGTCGCCCCGGTTTGCGCGGTCCGGGTAAACCACCGCGGTCTTTGGCCTCGGGGGTCGAGCTCTTCCGCAAGGGAACCGAGGTCGTGTCGGTATTGAATGACACGTGCCAGCCGTCTTCCAACTCCAGGATGTGTCCCTTCGATTGCTCGCTGGGAACGGACCACAGCCGAAAGCTCGCGCGGTTGGTGGGGATCTCGAACATCCGCCCCACGATCTCTTCGGCGATCTTGAGTTGCCCCTCGGTCACGGCGGACGAGAACGGCAGAGCACCGGCCACTTTGTCGTAGCCGTCGACACGGCCATCGCCAGGCATCAGCCGCACTACTGGGGGGCGAATCCCAAAAATGTCCTGCACACTGTTGGCGTACTCCGTGCGAGACAGCCGTCGCAGGCGGCTCCGCCCTTGCACGCGCTGCTGTTCGAGCAGCAGTTGCGTGAACTCGCCGCGAACCCAGGCCGCCAGGGTGCGGATCTCTTCGGGCTTGAGTCGTTCCGAATCAGCCGGCGGCATCGCCCCCGACTCGACTCGCTCCAGTACCTGAAACCAGTGCCGGCTCTGCGCCTGCAATTGCTCGAGCGACCGTGGCCCTTCGAGCTGGAGTGCGGCCTTGGGCTTCGGGCCACTGTGGCAATCGGTGCAGTGAGCGCTCAGAATCGGCATGACCCGTTTCAAGAACGCGCTCGAGGCATCCTCGGCTCGGGCCGGAGTGCACGCCAACAAAGTAACCAGAGCAACGGCAATCACAGAACGCATGGCGAACTCGCAGAAGAGAAAATCTTTAGGCGTCAGGGCGGCGAAGAGAACCACGGAACGCATCAGCTCAGGTCGGCAAGCGTTCCATCTCCCGAGCCGAACTTGCCGGTCTCCAGGCCGAACCGCTGCAGCATGGTGACAAAGACCTTGGCCAGCGGTGTGTTGCGGTTCTTGTCCCCCGCGATATGCCGGCCATGCTTGTAGCCGCCGCCGGCCAGCAGAATGGGCAGGTTCGTCGTCCCGTGACCGCTGGCATCTCCCAGGTTGCTGCCGATCAGCACCTGCGTCGAGTCCAGCAGGCTCCCCGTCCCTTCTTTCGTGTCGCGCATCGACACCAGAAACTCGCGGAAGGCTTTCATCTCTTCCTTCTCGATCACCTTTAACTGTTCGATCTTAGCCGGATTCTGCCCATGGTGGGACAGCCCGTGATGCCCCTCGGAGATGCCCGCAATCGGCGGCTTGTCGTCCGAACCGCGGATGAAGACGCTGACCACGCGGGTCGAGTCGCTCTGCACGGCCAGCTTGGCCAGGTTCAGCATCACGCGGGCTCGGCCAATCGTGTTGCTCCGATCCGTGAAGGGGCTGGGGAAGCCTTCGCTCGGCGATGGCTCGTCGACCTTCGGCTTGGCGCGGTGTACCCATTTCTCTTCGGCCACCAACTGTTTCTCCAGATCGCGCACCGAGTCGGTGTACTGGGCAATCTGCTGCTGATCGTGCTTGCTGACCGACTTGTTCAGATCGACCAGGCGTTCGCGCATCCGGTCCAACATGCTCTGCCCGCGCCGCAGTCGGGCGAGCTCTTTCTCGGCATCGTTCGGGTTGCCGGCCAGGAACATCTTGGCATAGATCTGCGACGGCACATTGAGGGCCGGAATGCCCGCCCCGGTGGCCGTGTACGACAGCGGGCTGCCGTCCTGTGTCGAAAGGGTCATCAGCGGAAAGCGGGTCGCGCCGGCGACATGCTGCGCCGCTACCACATCCAGCGACACCGTGTTACGGAAGCCCGGCCGCGTCGGGTGCTTGGCGCTGGTCAGGAAGCAGGCCTCGGAGGCATGGTCTCCGCCGATTTCCGGATGCGAGATCCCCGAGAACACGGTGAACTTGTCACGCAGGTCGCCCAGCACCTCGAGATATTCGCTGGCCTCGTAGTCCGCGCCCGTCTTGCTCGGAAAGAAGGCGGGGCCGTACAGCCCAAAGCTCGTGCAGACGTTGATGATCCGCTTGGGCGGTTCCGGCGACTGGCCCCGCGCCAGGGACTCCAGCCAAGGGAGCGTCAGAATGGCCGAACCTGCCTGCAACACCTGACGCCGCGAAAGTCTGGAAATCATGGGTTCCGCATCAAAGAAGGAGAGGTTCGGCCGAGTCGCCGCCCAGCCTCGAGAAACGAGCTTCGGCGCACTTCACGAAAGGGTTTGTTCGTTACCGACGAAAGGTTTCAGCGATCTCTAACATATGCGTAGCATTGGATTGATTGCCAGCAAAACTTATCCCACAGATTGGGGTACTTATGCCGTCCGCATTCAGATCAAAAGCCCACGCAGCCGTTCGCGGAAATAGCGCGCTCGAACCCGCTCCTATCGGCCATGAAGCGCACGGACTCGACCCGGAAGGCAGTGCCGTAAACGATCTTGAGATGGGCGTCGGCATCGTCCTTGAGCCCCGTTTACGGGGCTTCTTCGGCGAAGCCGTCTTAGGCCCGTGCTTTAGCACGGGTTTCGCAAGCCGACAAGAATGCGTTTTAGTCATGCATTGCAGCCCCGTTCACGGGGCTATTCGATCAACGGCTTTAGCCATCGATCATCGAAACATCTCCTGATCGGAAAGATGCCGCGTAGGCCGATGGCTAAAGCCGATTCAGCGAGAAGCCCCATCAAATGGGGCTCCTAGATTCCGACATTCTCAAGGTTGACGAGGGGTCGCGTTCAGCCCGTGCTAAAGCACGGGCCTAAGACGGCTTCGCCGAAGAAGCCCCGTAGACGGGGCTCAGTTCGGACACCATTGTCGAGACAACATCGCGAAAATCCTGTACGGCGTTGCAATCCGATCGGTCCCTCCCTTCCTCTCCGCACGATCCGCAAAGTCCCGCAGCATCCCCGGCATGGCCCGCAAAGTCACCCGATGCGGCAAATTTTCGGGCTTGATCGGCGGACGGCCTGTAGCGATTGCACCGATAGCAACGTGCGCAACATTCCGCGTTAACGGCCTTTAACGGCGGCACCGATCAGAAGGAAGGATCAGATCGTGCGAGCTGTCTCGTTGACGACACCCCCGGCACGCACCGGCTGATCGAACCAGGGAATGCGAACATGGCACGTGAAGCGACCCTCGACACCGCCCCCCCGCAAGGCTCGCCCGCGCGGCGCGCCGGCCGATCGCCGGCGTCGCGCGCCCCGTTGCTCAGGTCGATGCTGCTGGTCGCGCTGGCCTGCCTAGCGGGCTGCATCAGCCCTCGCGAGTACATTCGCAACGGCTTCAAGGTCGGTCCCAACTATCAGAAGCGCGTCGCCCCCGTCGAGCAGAACTGGATCGACGCCGCGGATCCGCGAGTTCACCAGCAGACGATCGACCTGACCGCCTGGTGGAAGACCTTCAACGACCCGGTGCTCAGCGACCTGGTCGATGCGGCGTACGGCCAGAACTTGACCGTTCGCCAAGCCGGCTTCCGCGTGCTGCATGCCCGGGCCGAGTTGGGCATTGCACGCGGACTGTTCTTCCCGCAGCAGCAAGAGGCCGCGGGAGCTTATACCCGCACGCAGCTTAGCCGCGCTGAAGCCAACCGCTCGTTCCTGCCCGACGGGCACTACTCCACCTGGAACTACGGTTTCAACCTGGGCTGGGAGCTCGACTTCTGGGGCAAGTACCGCCGGCAGATCGAAGGGGCCGACGCCAACCTGGATGCCTCGATCGAAGACTACGATGCCGTGCTGGTGACGATGGTCGGCGACATCGCCCAGGCTTATGTGCAGTTGCGTTCGATCGAACAGCAGCTGGCTTATGTCAAAACCAACGTCCTGCTGCAGATCGAAACGCTGGACATCGCCAAGGCCCGCTTTGCCGGCGGCCAGGCGACCGACCTGGACGTAGAGCAAGCCATCAGCGTCCTGGCGCAGACCGAATCGCAGATACCAGAACTCGAGATCCAGCGCCGCATCCAGAACAACCAGTTGTGCGTGCTGTTGGGCATCCCGATGGTCGACCTGGAAGAACGCTTGGGCAAGGCGCGGATTCCGACGGCGCCGCCTGAAGCGGTGGTCGGCATTCCGGCCGATCTGCTTCGGCGTCGCCCGGATGTCCGCGCCCAAGAACGCCGCGCCGCGGCCGAATCGGCCCGCATCGGCGTGGCCGCGGCCGATCTCTATCCGTCGCTCTCCATCACCGGCACGATGGGCTGGTCCGCCCGGGATTTCTCGGACCTGTTCGATGGCAATGCCTTTGGCGGTTCGATCGGGCCGGGCTTCAACTGGAACATCCTGCAATACGGCCGGATCGTGAACAACATCGACCGGGCCGACGCCCGCTTCGAGGCCCAGGTTGCCACCTATCAGCAGACCGTGCTGACGGCCGGCCAGGAAGCCGAGAACGCGCTGGTGCAGTTCCTGCGTTCGCAACAGCAGACGCAGAAGCTGGCCGTGAGTGTGGTGGCCAGCGAGAAGGCCGTGGCTATTGTCACCGTGCAGTACAAGGGGGGCCTGGTCGACTTCAACCGCGTGTCGGTGGTCGAGCAGAACCTGGTCCAGCAGCAACTGCAACTGGCGCAGGCCCAGGCGAACATCGCCCTGGGTCTGGTGCAACTCTATCGAGCGTTGGGCGGCGGCTGGGAGATCCGCATGAACGAGTCGCAGCCCTCTCCGGAACTGCCGATCAGCCACGTGCCGGTGAATCACAACGACGACCCGCCCAAGGTCGATCCCCCGGCCAAGGCGAAGGAGGCGGCCCCTTGAACCAGACCACTTCTTCGCACTGCCTGTTGGCCGCGACCGCACTGATCGCCGCGACGTTCTTCTCGGGATGTACCCTGCGCGACGCGGGCAGCCGCCTGCGGCACACGCCGGCGCACACCTGCTGCCCGGAGCAATGCTGCCCCGACAACTACTGTCAGAAGTGCCTGCCGCCGGTCGCCTGCACCCCCGCGACGACCTGTGGCGAGTACTGCAAGAAGCCGTTGCCTTGCCCTCCCTGCACCGGCGAAGCGGTCTGTTGCGACGACTACTGCCCCAAGTGCTGGTCCCCCGCCCCCTGCGGTCCCATCCCCGGCGCGAGCTGCGGCCGCTGCGCGACCTGCTGCCAGGGACGGTAGTGCTCATTCGCCCTCGACCGTGTGAGAGGGCAACGGGACCGTGAAGTATCCGAGTGCTAGCATCGCTGCTGGCAGCACGCGGAGCGCCACACTCGCCTTGACCTGTTCGCCAGATCGCCAGTAGATTCTCCCCCCTCTTCCGAGATTTCGCGCTCGCGTTTCACTTCTCTTGGATCGATCGCATGGTTGCCCGCTTGCCGGCCCGATGGCTGTTGGCGCTCGCTCTGCTCCTGCAGGGCGGATGTCAGTCATTGGATCTCGACCAGGGCTCTGGGCATGCCATGCTCCGCCCCGCGAATATGTCGAGCGACAGCGTCGGGCTCGAGATTCTGTTCGTGAGGACCAAGCTCGACGACGTCGAGGTAAACGAGAAGTTGTGGAAAGAAGTGGACGAGCAACGGCTCCCCGCGGAGCTGCGCCGGCAACTGGCCGAGAACGGCTTTCGCGTCGGCGTGGTGGGCAGCTCCGTTCCGGCCGCGCTGGCTAAACTGCTGGCCGGCAAAGATGGCGCCAAGGTGTCCGAGAAGACTGGCACTCCGCCCTCGGGTGACATTGCTCAACTCGACGGCGAGCCGGCCATCACCGGGCGACGCCTGCAACTGCGGGCGGGCGCCCCCAGCGAGATCCAGGCCTCGCGAGTCTACGAGCAACTCCCCCTTTTGATGCGCCGCGACGGCCAGGTGGTGGGAAACCTGCTCCCCAAAGCTCAAGGGGTTTTCATTCTGCGGACTCAGTTCGAGCCCGGCGGCGCGGTCCAGTTGAACCTGGCCCCCGAGATGCAGTACGGCGAAATGGCCCAGTCGTTCGAGCCCACTCAAGAGGGCGTCTGGAAGCTTCAGGCCAGCCGCAAGCGCGAGGCCTTCCCCAATCTCGACATGACCGCCTCTCTTTCGGCCGGGCAGATGCTGATTCTGACCTGTCTGCCCGAGCAGACCGGCAGCCTGGGTCATCACTTCTTCGCCGACCGCACCTCAGGTGTCACCGAGCAGAAACTGGTGATCATTCGCCTGAGCCAGACGCAACAGACCGAGCTGTAGTGGCTGCCCCGTAAAGTAGCAGGCACACTCCGTGTGCCGTCCGCCCGAAGCCTCTCCAACCGTCAGCGACGCAAACTGAGCGGCACGGCGCTAGCCGCCGGTGACCCCAAGTTTCGCTCTGCCAATCGCATGCGAGTTGGACGTTCGAGCCCGCCACCGATGAGTACGAATGCCCCAGGGATGCTCGAACCGTGTACTACCGGCGGCTAGCGCCCTGCCGCTCAGTTCCGGAGCCACTGGCGTTTGCTCCCTCGCCGCTGAAAAGAATCACAGCCTCTCCGTGTGCCGTCCGCCCGTGGTGCAGGCGTCCCGCCTGCCTTGAAGCGTTTCCGATGTTCCAGCAGGCGGGACGCCTGCACCACAAAAGATTGCAGCCTGTGTGCCGTCCGCTGGCACGGTTCAATCGCACCCTAGGCGGAAACTGCGGAAGGTTCAGGCGGACGGCACATGAAATGTGCCTGCTACTTTACGCTCAGGCCATGATCCCGGTAATCGCACTCCCCTTGGAGAGAGCGAATGGCCGATTCAGTTGGTCGTGCTCTTCGCGGTTCGGGTCGATCCCCAGCAGATGATAGATCGTGGCCACGAAGTCGGCTGGCGTAGTCGGCGATTCCGCCGGGAAGGCGCCGATCTTGTCGGACTTGCCATAGATCGCCCCCGGCTGGATCCCCGCTCCGGCGAACAGCACCGTGTAGACCTCGGGCCAGTGCTCGCGGCCAGCGTTCTTCAGCGTGATCTTCGGCGAACGTCCAAACTCGCCCGCCACCACGACCAGCGTCTCGGCCAACTCGCCGGTCGATTCCAGGTCGGTCATCAAGGCGTGGAAGGCGCGATCGAACGGGGGAAGCAGGTCCTCTTTGAGGGACGAGAAGTTGTTCCAGTGCGTGTCCCAGGCGAAGCCGTCTTTGCCCTGCACCCGCTGCCAGTTGCACTGCACCAGTCGCGTGCCGGCCGAAAGCAATCGCCGACCCAACATGACGGATTGGCCAAACAGATTGCGGCCATATCGGTCGCGTTCTTCGGCCGAGATCGCCGACAGATCGACCGCTTTGCGGACTGCGTCGGAGCTGACCACGTCCAGCGCCTTCGCCTGATTGGCTGCCAGCGCTTCGGCCAGCGGATTCTGCCGCAGGTACTCGACCTGGCGGTCGAGTTGATCCACCAGCTTCATCCGGCGTCGTGCGACTTCCGGCGGCAGGTTCGGCGACAGGGGAAGCTGCTCCAGCTTGTAGTCGTCGGCGTTGGGGTCTCCGCCTGGCAGCAGCGGGTCGTACTTGGATCCCAACATGCCGGCAAACTGACCGACGCGTCGGCCGCCGGCGACGTCCATGCGATGCGGCACCATCGCGAAGGGGAGCAATCCCTTGCCCGGTGCAATCTTGGCCACGCACGAACCGATGTGCGGCATGTCTTGCCGCGTCATGTTGTTGGCGTCCGGCACCGAGCCCAGGTACGGATAGCCCGTGATCATCCAGTAGGTGCCGCGGGCGTGATCGTTGTGCGTGTGATTCATCGCCCGAACCTGCGCCACGCGATGCATCCACTTGCTCGACAGCGGCAGATGCTCGCCAACGCGGCAACCCGGCAACGAACTCTCGATGGTGCCGAACTCGCCGCGGATTTCGGCCGGGGCGTCGGGCTTGGGATCGAAGGTGTCGTGCTGCGGACATCCGCCCGACAGGTAGAGAATGATGCAGTTCTTAGCCGCGCCAAAACTCTTCCCCTTGGGTCCGCCGGCCGGAGCAGGCGAAGCCAAGGCTGAACCGCCCAGCAAGTGGCCGAGCGAAAGACCGGAGGTCATCAAGCCGCCGATGCGGAGCATCTCACGGCGATTCAGACCCTCGTGGGGGGCAGCGGGACCGTAGAGGCGAAACATCGTATCACCTTCCGATGAGCGTCTTTAGCGACGGGACTTTCAGGGATACTCGCGGCAAGGATCGGGTTCTCCGACCCATCGCTACCACTGAGCCACACAGCCGGCCCCAGTTCCCCTCCAAATCCGGAGGAATCTATCCCACACATGAACATTCGTTGATACATATTGTTAACCGGTGCCCAAGGGTTTCGCAAGAATTTTTGCGCCCGCGATCCCCTCATCGAGAAACGTAGACATCAGGCCAAAAACACAAAAATCAACACATCAATAAAAACTACTAATTAAATTCTCATCAGTCTGATGTAATGGTATACTTCGTAATGGAGAGAGGGCGTGCAGGCTCGCTTCGGGTGGTCACCAGATGTCGGCGCGCCCACTCGAAAAGTTAAAAGGGCGCGCCAACGGCGCGGAGAGAGCCCCGGCGCACAGGTAACCGCCCCGTCATCTCAAATTCAAATCTCAGATCTGAGTTCGATGAAGCGTGTCGCCTTCTGGAACCTTCCCCCTGCCCCTACTTGGCCACCACCACCAGCGTCACGTCGTACTTGCCATCCTTGTCCCGATCGTGACCTCGCGCCAGGTTGTCGATATCCACGTGCCAGCGCAGTCCGGCCGGCAGCGTCGGCAGCCACAGCGTGTTGAACCCGCCTTGAACTCCAGATTCGATTTGGCCACGTACAACATGCCCGAGAGTTCCACGTCACCGGCCACCTGCAGGGTGGGGCGGTTGGCCCGATCGCTGATCGGAATATCCAGCACGCCGCCGAAGCCAAGCTTCAGGCTTTCCTCCACTTGCATGCTCCCTGTCAGCACGAGATTGCCGACCGAGTGAAGCGAACCCCCGTGCGCTCCATTCCCTTCGATGGTTCCTGCGTTCACGCGGGGCGGATCGCGCTGCGACAGTAACTCTTCGGGCAGCGCAGGTCGGCCCAGCGTGACCTTAATGGACTTCTCGCCGCCGTCGCGTCGAATCAAAACTTCCACCTTGTCCCCCGCTTGGCGGGCCAACACGGCCAACCGCAGCTCCTCGGGTTGCTGAATGGGCTGCCCGTGGAACGACAGGATCACATCGCCCGGCAATAGTCCCGCCTTTTGAGCGGACGAGCCGGGGCGGACTTCGCCGATCACTACGCCGTCGTCGTCGAAGCCTGCAAATCCCACCCCCAAAAAGGCGGGCATCGAGGTGGCAATCGGCGTCCGTTCTCCCGCACTGGCTGTGAAAGCGAGCAGAAAGAGGGCGTAAATCAGCATGGCGCGGCCTCAACAACAAGAACAGCAAGCGGCAGCCCCGGGCCTGACCCCTGAGCACCCTGCCATTGTCCATTGTCCCCTGCTCAATGTCCATTATGATGGTCACTGCTCGAAGAAACCCCCGCCTTTCAAGAGAAATGTAGCACGATCGTGGAAAGCCGCTCACAACTGGTCGAGGTCGTCACCCTGCCCGTTCCCTTCGAAACCCAGCCGGGTGAAGGGACCCTGTTCATCCTGGGCGGCGGCGTGACCCCGCAGATCGTCTACGACGAGTACTTCCGCATCGCCGGCGGACCGAAGGCCCGGGTCTATCACATCCCGTCGGCCACCATCTCCTTCGAGGAGATCCCCGACCGGCATGAGCACTACATCGAGTTCTACGAGCAGAAGCCCGAGCTCTTCGAGTTCCTGCACACCTACGACCGGGCAGTCTCGGAGTCGGCCGAGTTCGCTGCGCCGATCGACACGGCCACCGGCCTGTGGATGGGCGGCGGGGATCAGCGCCGCCTGGCGATGCTCTTCAACGACACCCATGTTCCGCCGGCCATGCACCGCCTGCTGGACCGCGGCGGCATCATCTCCGGTACGTCGTCGGGCACCGCGGTCATGTCCGATGTGATGATCAACATCGGCTATGAAGAGATCGAGTACGGCAAGGGTTTCAACCTCTACCCCAAGACGATCTGCGACCCCCACTTCACGGGCCGCGAGCGCCACAAGCGGGTCGGCCGCTCGGTCCTCCGCTATCCCGATCAGATGGGGGTCGGCATCGACGAGAAGACCTCGCTCGTGATCCACGGCAACAAGATCGGCATGATGGGGCTGGAAGGCCGCAGCGCCTGGTACCACTTTGCCTATCCGGACCAGGGGGTCGTGCATCGCTACCACATCCTGGTCGGCGAGACCATCGAGCTCCCCGTCCGCGCCCGCGGCGCCGACCACAAGATCGTGGAAGAAGCCCTGCGAGCCGTTCGCGAGCCCGAAGTACTGACGTCCGAGAAGCTCTTCGAGCCCGACACGTATTAGCAGAGTGGAGCTTCAACCTCGATTCCAACGATGCAAGACAGGCACAGCCAATTGGCAACGCGACCTCGGCGAATCAAGATAGAGGCACTGGCCTGATTCGTATTCGAAGGGCATTGCTATGAAGAGCTGGCTTGTGTGGGTGCTGCTGGCGGCGCTGCTCGTCGCCCTGGGGCTGGGCTGGAACTACTCCGGCGGTGGAGTTCCCGTTGAGATCGTCGCGGTCCAGATCGGCGGGATCGTTGAGTTCGTCGACGAACGGGGGCAGACTCGCCTGCCCGAGACGACGCTGATCACCATGCCCTACGAAGGGCGCATTGAGCCGATCACGCTCGAGGAAGGGGCCGTCGTCAAGGCGGGCGATGTGGTGGCCCGCATCGTGCCGGCCGATCTGGCCAGCCGCGTGGCCGAAGCGACCGCCGCGGTCGACCGCCTGAAGGCCTCGATTGTCGAGAACCGCGAGCACGCCGTGGAGCGGACAGGGCGCGAGCAGGCCTCGAAGTATGTCGAGTCGATGACGCAGACCGTCATGGCGGCCGAAGAGCAGGTCAAGGCCTCGCAGGCCCGTCGGGATTTCACGGAGCGTCAGTTCGAGCGGCAACGCAGCCTGCGAAAGACCAACGCGGCGACCGAAGAGCAGCTCAACCGCGCCGAGTTGGAGCTGGTCGAGTCGAACGTCAAGTATTCGCAGGACACGCTGATCCTGACCGCGCTTCGCTCGCTGCTGTTGGCCACGGTCCTCACGCCTCGCCTGATCGACGAGTACATCACCCGCAAAGATCTACACGTGAAGGTGCTGGAACAGGAGCAGGTCGAGGCCACCGCCCGGCTCGAGCAGGTCGAGCGGAACCAGAAGCGCGGCACGATGACCAGCCCCGTATCAGGCGTGGTCCTGAAGCGGAACCTGCGCAACGAGCAAGTGGTGGCCCAGGGGACCGTGCTGGTCGAGATCGGCGAGCTGGAGCGGATGCAGGTCGAGGCCGAGATCCTGACGCAGGACGCCGTGCGGATCAAGCCGGGCGACAAGGCCAACCTCTACGGTCCCACAATCGGCCAGGCTCCGGTGGCGGCCACCGTCGAACGGATCTATCCTGCCGGCTTCACCAAGGTCAGCTCTCTGGGCGTCGAGCAGCAGCGAGTGATGGTGATTCTGAACATTCCGCCCGACGCCTTGAAGCGGCTGATCGACGAGCGTCAGGTGGGCGTTGGCTATCGCGTGAGCGTGCGAATCTTCACCGCCGCGCGCAGCGGCGCACTGACGATCCCCCGTTCGGCCGTCTTTCGCGCTTCGGACGGCCAGTGGCAGGTCTTTGCGGTCCAAGGTGGCCAGGCTCTTCGCCGCAACGTGAAGCTTGGTCTGATGAACGACGAACAGGTCGAACTGCTGGAAGGGTTGAAAGAAGGGGAAGAAGTGGTTGTCTCGCCCGAGGCGACGTTGGTGGATGGCTCGCGCGTTCGCGGCGCCAATCGCGTGAAGTAGCAGCCCTTGGCGGGTAAAGTAGCAGGCACACTCCGTGTGCCGTTCGCCGTTGTGGTGCAGGCGTCCCGCCTGCCTTGCGGGGTTTTCGATGTTCCAGCAGGCGCTCGCGCCTGCACCACAAAAGGTCACAGCCTCGCCGTGTGCCGTCCGCCTTTTCTTCCCACGTTGAGCGCGGCCTACCCTGGGTTCGCGAAACCATTTGCGCTGAATTGGTTTTGGGACAGCCGCTGGCGAAGCCAGCGGCTGTCCCAAAACGACGAGGAAACGAGAAGGATAGGGTGTCCAGGGTAGCCGCGCTGCGCGGGCAACCCCGGGCTGTACTCCGTTTCCCCCGCAGGGAACAACCTTGGCAACGAGGATCTGCACTCGGGAATCTGAAGCGTCAAATGCCAAGCTGCCGAACCAACTCGCAAACTTACGCGCCCCGTGTGGCCTCCGCGCCCCAACCCGCAAAGTTACACCGCCGGGTCCTCGCCGTTGAAAAGATCACAGCCTCTCCGTGTGCCGTCCGCCTTCAACCTGAGCGGCAGGGCGCTAGTGCAAAAAAACGCTCATTCCGTTCCCTCGGTTTTTGCTAGCATGGTTCGCCGCATGGAGCATAAACTGGCCGCCCCTGGAATGATCGCCAACAGATGCTAGCACTGGACGAGGGAACGGAATTAGCGTTTTCGGCACTAGCCGCCGGTAGTACACGGCTCGAGATCTCTTGGGCATTCGTTCTGGTCGGCGGTGTGCTAGAACGTCTAACTCGCAAGCGACTGGGAGGGCAAAACCTGGGGTCACCGGCGGAGATCGCCGTGCCGCTCAGTTTTGCGTTGCTGACGGTTGGAGAGGCTTCCGGCGGACGGCACACGGAGTGTGCCTGCTACGTTACTCGGCTGCGCCACATTACATCACCGCTACAGTGCCGCCGACGGCCATGACAAACCCAGCCTCCTTCTCCTGGTCGCATCTGTATAAGTCTCGGCAAGCGATCGCTCGCCGTTTTGGGCGGATCTTCTCCCTCCCCATCGTCAAACGTCTGCGCGAGGTGTTTGCCGCGCAGATTCGCCCCAACGATCGCGTGCTGGAGGTCGGCGCCGGTGATCGCGGCATGGCCCGACTGGTGGCCGATCGGCAGGCCCGCTACGAGTCGTGCGATCCCGATCCGCAGGGCCAGCACGAATACAAGTCGCTCGAGTCAGCCGTTGGGCCTTACGACTGCATCGCCTCGTTCGAGGTCATTGAACATCTCTCGCTGGATGAGATCCTGCCCTGGCTGGCGCAGTTGGCCGCTTTGTTGGCCCCCGGAGGGCGGCTGATCCTTTCGACTCCCAACACGTATTACCCACCCGACTTTTTGCGCGATGCCACGCACCGGACCCCACTTTGTTACGACGAGTTGGGGGGACTTGTGGAGTCCAGCGGCCTCCAGGTCACGCAGTTGGTACGGGTTTATCATGACCCGCTGCACCGCAAGTTCCTGAAGCGCTACATGTTCGGGTGGCTGTTCCGCATGATTGGCATCGATTTCGCCCGTCAGATCGTGCTAGTGGCCGAAAAGCCACGTTAACCGGCAGAAAGCCCCCGCACTGCCACGATGTTAAGCCTGGCTCGCCGGCTGGCTACCCATCGAAGGACTGGAACTTCGGGTCGTATCACGGGTGCCGATGACAGCGGTTTGCCCGTTGGTGAGGTGGTGTCAGGGAAGCATGGCAAGGTTTGAGGCGCTTAGGAGGGTCAGGTGTGCCCGCAAACTCCCACCAGCTTCGCAGGCCTGCGGATGCGGAACACCTTTCCAGAGGGGGAGTCGTAAGGCCTGACCCGAAAAATACTTCTGGACATTCAAGGGTCATCAAAACCGGGTCGATACGTTAGGTGTCCCTCGACGACATCTGGTGTTCGGAAGGCACCCCGAGGGGGCAATAGGGATCCGATCCCGCGAACGGGCCTAAGGAATGGCCCGACGGCCCTGTTGCAAGATTTAGCAGTGGAGTTGGGGATACGACCCACCTACCTGAACTGACTGGCACTGGCGACACGCTTTTGCCGGTTCTGGCATGCACTCGAACGGGAATGATTGGACGCGTACGTGCGTTCCAGAACTCCCTGCCGGTCAAGTACCAGTTGGTCAGGACTCTTCAACTCCCGCTGACAAAGGAGACGTTGCTCGATGAAATGGAACATGATTTTCGGTGCGCTGGTTCTCAGCGCGGGCCTGTGTAGCCAGAGCTTCGGTTTCGAGCTGCTGGATCGCATGTTGGGCCTGAATCGTGGCGGGTGCTGCGGCGCGAAGAGCTGCTGCGAACCCACCTGTGGCGAACCCGCGTGCGCTGCGGCCGAACCGGCTTGCTGCGCTGCGGAACCCGCTTGTGCTGCTGCCGAGCCCGCTTGTGCGGCCGACCCCAGCTGCTGTGATGCTGCCCCGAAGTGCTGCAAGAAGCGCGCTCCGCTCTTCCCGGCTCTCCGGTGCCTGTTGGATGGACGTAACAAGTGCTGCAAGACCAGCTGCTGCGATTCGGCTTGCGAAGCGACTTGTGGCGAGCCCGCTTGTGCTGCTGCCAATGCTTGCGAGCCCGCCTGTGGCGAGCCCGCTTGTGCGGCTGCTTGCGAGCCCTCGTGCTGCGAAAAGACCAGCTGCTGCAAGCGTGAGCGGCTGATCGATCGCCTCTTCAAGTGCCGCAAGTCGAGCTGCTGCGACAAGAGCAGCTGCTGCGACACCGGTTGCACCAGCACCTGCGGCAGCCATGCCGCTCCCGCTGCTGCCGCCCCGGCCGATGCCCCGGCTCCGATGCCGATGGCCCCGACCGGTGATCCCTCGGCCTCGCTGAACAGCAGCCGTCGGATTATCAAGGCCAGCACGTTCTAGTCTGCGAATGAGTGTCCAACATCGAGCCAAGCCTGACCTGTCCGAGAAAACCTCGGGCAGGTCAGGAGTCTCGAGTCCCCGCAAGGGACTTTAAAACTGCTCGATAGCGAACAAGGTAGGATATCCTCCGCAGGCGGGCCTCTTTCGAGAGTCCCGCCTGCGGTTTTTCATTTCGAAGCGGAGGGGGAGAGGGGGGCGAGAGTCAGGGGCGGGGATCAGCCCGAAGGGGAAGATGAAGTGACGCCGCCGCAGGGAAAGAGGTGCTGCTCGTCACGCAGATGGAGTTTTATCAATCGGCAGTGGTTTCGTGAGCGGCAAGGCCCTAGCCGCCGGTGAATTTTGCGTTGTCACTCGGGCTAGCGCCTTGCCGCTGACCTGCAACGTCCAATCGCAATAGGTCACCACACTTCGGAGACAGTACACTGCGGAATTCGATTTATTCAGCGGCTGTCTCGTGCTTCTCGCATTCCGCTAGGATAAACTTGTCTTGATGTTTGCGGATTGCCACTTCTCCGTGGCGATCGCACTTCCACTCGATGCTTCGCCCTCATCCATGCGCAGCCTTTTCGACTACCGCAAAGACATGGCCCTGGGAGCGGTCTGCGCCCTGGCAGGGGCCTTGGTTTCGGCGGGACCTCATTTCTGGAACTGGGTCACGCGCGGGGATTGGACGTATCTCTCGGATTACGACGAGTTTCGGTACTACCTTCCCATGGTTGCCAGGGCATACGCGGGCAATGCCTTCCGATTACCCGATCCGGCAGTCGTTGAAGACGTACCCAATCTGGCCTACCCGGTCCTGCAGGTCGGCCCTGGTATTTTTGTCGCTCAGCAGTCGGGCTGGGGTCCTTTCGGGATAAGCCTCGCATGGCGAATCCAGGGAGGATTATGCATGGGGATCTGCTGGTTTCTGCTGTTCCGCATTCTTGGCTTTTCTCCGGTAGGCGCACTGGCCTGCGCCCTCTTCATGCTGGGAGATGCAGGAATTCTGCGCGGGAAGCCCCTGTATCAGCACGCCACCAAAGCCTGCTACCTGCTCTCGGAAGGTAGCGAGTTCCGTTTCATGGAATCTTACATCATCCCGCATTGGCGGATCATCACGCCTGCCCTGAGTTGGTGGGCGCTTATTCTGCATGTCGGGGCTTTCATCTGGGCGAGAAAGCAAGGCACCACGAAAGCGGCGGTGATCTGTGGATTGTCCGTCGCCCTATTGCCCTATATCTACATCTTCTACTGGGTGGCTGTCGGGCTGGCTCTGATTCTGGGGTTGGCCGTGGATGCCGGCCATCGCAAGCTCTATTGGATTGCCGGTTCGGTGGGCTTTTTGGGCGCGGTCCCGTACCTGATTCAGAAGATCGGAGCGCGCGGCACCTATCCCAGGGACTGGATGGATCGCGCCGATCTCTTTACGCCAGCGGGTAGCTTGTCCATGATCTACTCCAGGGTGATGGTGGGCAGCTTACTGTTGATGTTGCCCATCATCTGGAGATTTCGCCGGGAACTGCTCTATGTGTGGTGCTTGGCCGCGGGGTCGATACTGCTCACCAATCACCATGTCGTGACCGGTATCACGCTGCAGAATGAACATTGGTGGTATGTCACGGGATGCATCTGCTCCACGTTGATCGTTGTGCTGCTGGCGACGCAGATCCAGGTTGCGACGACTCGTTGGCCCGGTCTGCGCTACGTGGTGGGCGCGCTGGTCCTATTGCATTTTTCGATTGCGATCTGGTTCCGCACGCTGGACACGTCCCGCTCGCTCGGTACGCTGTCCATCGCAGCGAACTATCAGGAGTTTCAACAACAGCGGGCGAAATACCCCGATCCGCTGGTGGCCGGAAGCGGCATCTGTGGGGATCCCGGGTTCGTGGATTTCGAAATTATCCTGGACCGGCTTCGGCCCATGGATCACTACTGCGTCCTCTTCAGCCCGACGACCACGCACGATCAATGGGACGCGCGGATTGCCCTGGATGCAATGTCCCTGAGCACGGATCGGGCGTTGTTTCAGAAGGCTCAGGAGGATCGTCTTTCGGATGGATGGGGGCCTTGGCAGCACGATCCCGCGTTGCTCAAGCAACGCGTGGACAATCGCATGGTCCACTTCGACAAATTCTCGGCCGACCCGAACGGCGCGTTTCGATCGCTCGGAGTGCGGTATGTCGCTTTGCGAATCGATGCGCCCGTGCCGACCTACCTGGATTCCAGTTGGCGGCGCATTCAGGATGGGCCGAATTGGAACGTCTGGGAACTCGTCGAACCGTAGGAGTGAGGAGCGCTCACTGCCCGAGGACCTGCAACAGTTTCGGCTCCCGATGGATGCTGCAGCGAGTGTTATGCGCACGAATATCGCGTGATCAGAAGCCGACTCATTCCGACACATAGATGTGCCGGTAGCTCTCGTCCCCGTCCTCTTCTGCCTCTTGGGGGTCGGCGTCGTTCACCTCGATCCCCAGCGCTCGCAGCTTTTCGACCATCGGCGGCGAGACGAAGTGGTGATGGATATCCAGCCGCTTGAGCCGCGCGATCAGCGGGAACTCCAACAGACTCTTCGCCCCGGCGTCGCTCAATGTTCCCAACGACAGGTCCAGCACTTCGAGCTTTTCGAGAATCGGCGCGTCGGCCACTGCCGCGGCCAGGTCGTCAGTGATCGTGCTGTTTCGCAATCCCAGGTAGGTGAGATGGGGAAACTTCTCGCCCGAGAGGATTGGCGTCAGATCTGCGGCTGAGATGTCGGCGCCGTATTCATCCGTCCCCAGCCAAAGCTCCAGGTGCTCCAAGCTGGGGAGCTTCGAGGCCAGGATCTCATCCAGGATGGAACTCTGCATGCCACCCGTCTCGACCGACAACGACCGCAAACGGTCCAGGTTCATCGCGCCCAGGCTAAGATCGGAGGCCCCGCGCACGCGAAACTCTTCGAGCAGCGGGAAGGCGGACCAGAGCGGAGAGACGTCGCTCTGCGGAATCCAGGACATTTCGGATTCGGAGTAAACGATGTCGCCGAGGAACAATGCCTTCAAACGCGGGAGTTTGGCACGCGCCGCTACCAACGCCTTCACGGGCGCGCTCGAGCTGTGCCCCCCGGTGTACAAATCTGTTCCCCAAGTCCCGATGACCAGAGCTTCAACGTCACTCGCCCGCGGATCCTTCAAGAACGCCTGCCACCGGGCGTCCCATGCTGCCGGATTGCTGAACCCGAGGCCGATCCGGTAGACCCATGCCGGGTGCTTCGCCAGCCCCTTCGCCGGGTCGAAGTCCTCGACCGGCTTGCCGAAAAACTCCGTCACATGCTCGCTGATGGTCATGTCGAAACCTCCTCGGCGGCAGATGCATCGGCCATCACGGTCGCCCGCGAAGCTTCCACGCGTCCGGCCGGAATGCCGGCATCATGAGCGAGGAGCCGGCGCAGCATCGGGCGCTTCGCTTCTCCTTCGGCCAACCACACGATCTGCCGCGCACGATTGAGCGGGCCATAGGTGAGCGTCAGCCTTCGCCGCCCTTGATAGACGCCTGTGGCTGCCACTTCAGCGTTCCGAACGTCCAGCACCGGATCGCCGGGAACCAGCGAGGCGGTATGGCCATCGGGTCCCAGGCCAAGATGGACCAGATCGAAGACTGGAGTCGGGCCCAACTCCGCGGCGAGCGTTGCGGCGTAGGTTCGAGCCGCTTCCTCCAAGTCAGAAAGCGTCACCGGCATGGCGACGATCTGCTCACGCCTTAATGGCGTCTTCCCCAGCAGACATTCTTCCAGATGGGTCAGGTTCCGATCGGCATGCCCGTCGGGCGCGGCCCGCTCGTCCACCTGATAGATCCGCAGGGCGGGCCAGGGGACATCCATCGCCGCCAGCGCCTTAAGCATCGCCCAAGGAGTCTTGCCGCCGCTCACGGCCCAAGCAAACCGGCCTCGCTCGGCGACCGCTTGGCGTGCGACGCCGGCCACCAGTTCCGCCGCAGCCAGGGCGAGAGCATCAGGCGTCTTCGAGATGAGAAGTTGCATCGATAGAGGGTCCTTGGCGCTAGGCGATTCTGCCCGGGGGCCCCCGCGATTCTACCAAAGGGGATCGCCGAAGGAACGCTGGACCAAGAGGGGGAGAGAAGGGAGCGGGTGAAAGAATGCGAGCCCCTCACCCCGACCCTCTCCCCAAGGGGGCGAGGAGGAAAACGCTAGATGCGGCGATTAATCTCGTCGCGCAGCTTGGCCGCCAGTTCGTACTGCTCCTGGGCCACCGCTTCGGCCAACCGCTCTTCGAGCGTGGGGCCGACGTTGTAGTCCTTGCGGAGCGAGTCGCGCAACTGGATGAGCCGAGTCACCATCTCGTCGTCTTCGAAATGTTCTTCGGCTTCGTGCTCGGTGAAGAACTCGCGCAGGCGCGTCAGCCCATTGTTCAGTTCCAGAATGGCCGCGTCAGGGCCTTTGGCCTCGAGTTGGGCCAGTGCGGCCGCCTGGGTGCGGTGGAACAGAATGAAGGGCCGGTACTGCTCGTGGGCCAGGTACCAGTCTTCGCTGGGGGAGCAGTCTTTGATGAAGTTCAGCAGCGTCAGGTTATGGTCGGCGTCGCGCACGGCCAGATCGAACCGCCGCAGGGCCAGCCAGCAGATGCGCCGCTGATAGAACTGCAGGAACTCGCGGTCCACTTCGGACTGCTGCTCCTCGCTTAGTTGGAAGGCCTCTCCTTCGCGGACGGCCAGCGCCACCAGGTAGTCGTAGTAGGTCTCGGCCCCCCCGGGGCGGGTGCCATCGGGGCGGGCATCGACTTCCAGTTGGAGCAGGCCCAGCTCGACCCGCATCTGGATCACCTCTCGGCCGTCGCCGGTGCGCACGATCCGCGCGAGAACCTCGCCCGGCTCATACTTCCAATTCCGCAGCAGATGATCGATATCGTGATGCCTGGCCATCGCTGATGTGGACTTTTCCCGCGAGTCAGACGCCTGTTTCCTTGCGGCCGTGAGGTGCAAGTCGACTGGCAGTCGAAGGTTGACTCTTGGGGCCCCTCTTCCGTGTCCTGGGTGACTGGGTTTGACTAGAGGGAGCGCCATTGGCTTCCTGGCAGCATTATACCCAAAGCCGACCTAGGGGATAGGCGGAGCAACAGGGGCGCGCCGCCCTGCAGGTGGGTGCAGAGCTTACGGCGCACGAAAATCCGTGGGCGTGCGCGACCGACCGCCGATGCGGCCAGCCGCCGCATCCCCAGCGACAGTATGCTAGGCCGCCTTGGGCGAGCCTTGCTGGATCTGCTCCAACGAGCGGCCCAGGCGCTTGCGGCGCGGACGAGCAGCCATCGGCTGATCCTCGAGCATGCTGCTGGTGCTCGACGAGGAGATCTCGCTGGCAGTGATCGCCGCGGCGGCAGCACCGCTCATCACGGGGGCAGCCAACGCGGGGGACTTGTTCAAGACGGCCGAGAGATGCTCGTTCATCGGCTTCTCTTCGGTCGGCGGGCCAATCTGCTCGATGGCATCGTTAAAGCCCATCAGCACGGCGCGCTTCACGTTCTCGCGAATCCAAGTGTAGACTCCCATGGCGAATCGTCTCCTTACTATCGCTGTTTGGGTCGATCGCGGAACAGGCGGGAAGGAAGGCAGGGTCGTGCATCCGTCTGACGCCTGCACCGCAGGTTTGTCGGGATGGGGAAGATGCCAGAAAACGGGAAGTGAGGCCAGACCAGAAAATGCGAAAGTTGGTCTGGCGGGCGAGCCAGCGAGAGTGCTGGCACCGCGGGGATCTACCCGCGAGCCCGGCGGCTGACCAGGTATTCCGTCAGCGCCTTGTCGAACTGCATGCTCGTATCGAGCGGCACGTAGTCGATGCCCGATTTGAAGCATTCCTGCTTATACAGCTCGCGGAACTTGCGAACCTCGTCCAGGTAGTCGCTGCGGAAGCTGTCGGCGTCCACGACCATCTTGTCGAGCCCCTCGGGCTCTTCGAATTCCACCATGCCGGTGAAGGGGAACTTGGTCTCGGCTTCGTCCAGAATGTGGAACAGGATCACGTCGTGCCCGCCATGCCGCACGCGGCGCAGGGCGGCGATGATCGGCTCGGGATCGGCCAGCAAATCGCTGAAGAGCATGATCAGGCTGCGGTGCCGGATCATGGCGGTGAGCTGATTCAGGCTGGCCGCCAGATCGGTCTCGCCAGCCGGCTTCAGACGCGAGAGAAGAGACAGCACGTTGCCCAGCTGGCTCCGACGCGAGTGGGGCGGGATGCTGTCGCGGATCTTTTTGTCGAAGGTCACCAGCCCGCAGGGATCCTGCTGGCCAATCATCAGGTAGCAGAGCGCCGCTGCCAGGCAGATGCTGTAGTCGAACTTGGTCAGTTCCTGGCGATAGGTGTAGGCCATCGAGCGGCTCAAATCCATCATCAGGTAGCCCGTGATGTTGGTCTCGCTCTCGAACTTCTTAATGTAGTACTTGTCGGTCTTGGCGTAGACCAGCCAGTCGATGTCCTTGGGGTCGTCGCCCGCGGTGTACTTGCGATGCTCGCTGAACTCGACCGAGAAACCGTGGAACGGGCTGGCATGCATGCCGTGCAGGAAGCCCTTCACGATGAACTGCGCGCGAAGGTCCAGACGCTTAATCTGGTTGATGACTTCGGGCTTGAGATAGCTTTCGACGGAAGGCATACCTCGATCATAGCGGGGCGACCGCCGATACGGTACCTCAAGCCGAGTGGGCAGAGTGAAACGAGGCCCGTCACTCTGCCCACCCTAGAGAACCCGCCTCTCGCCTCATCCCTTTAATCGTCCGCGTCCGTGGCGTCCTTGATCACGAACCGCGCCTTCAGCCGCGCGACTTCCGTCGCCAGTTCGGCCCCCTTCACGCTTCGCAGGACTTCATCGAAATCCTTGTAAGCGGCCGGGGCCTCGTCCTTCGGATAGTTGCGGCAGTTGGTCAGGATATCGTCGCCGTCCATCTCGCGGTTGACCGTCTGCTGATCCAGTTCACGCATCGCCGCCTTGCGTCCCTTCGCACGGCCGGCGCCGTGATTTACGCTGTAACAGCTCTTGGCCGCACCTGCGTCGGCCACCATCACCGCGGATCCCGCGCGCGGATTGCCCGGCAACAGAATCGGATGACCCCACTCGGCGAACGGCGTCCCGGCCAGCGCATGATGCCCCGCCGGGAAGGCCCGCGTGGCCCCCTTGCGATGCACCCACGACGGCACATTGGCCACGATCTCCTTGCGGGCGATGTTGTGGCTGATGAAGTACACGAGATGCCCCTTGGCCCCCGGCAGGATCTCCTGAAAGGCTTCGAGGACCAGCGCGTTGATCAGCATGTGGTTCACCGTGGCGAAGTTCGCCCCCAGCGCCATGTCGTCGAGATACTGGTCGGCCTCGGGCGTACCCAACGGCGCGTAGACCAGCTCCTTGTCCTGGCCCGGCAGCGGAATGCTCCACTGGGCGAACTTGCTCTGCAGCGCGCGGAACTGCCCCATCGCCAGGTTGTGGCCGAAGCCACGCGACCCGCAATGCGACAAGAACGCCACCCGGCCATGCTGCAGGCCGAAGACCTGCGCCACCTTCTGAGCGCGCACGTCCGGACAGACGTCGACCACTTCGCACTCGCCAAAGTGGTTGCCTCCGCCGTAGGAGCCAAGCTGCCGGACCTTCTCCTCGAAGCGGCCCAGCTTGCCCTCCTCGAACAGCTCCTCCAGGCGCAATTCGAGCGCGTCACGCGTATCGTCGTGCCCTACGTGGAAGGCATCCTCGCAGCGGTCCGCCCACTCGGTCGGAATGCCGAGCGACGAGAGGACCTCGGCCGAGGCCCCTTCAATCGCCACGCGCTTGCCCAGTTCCGCAGCCACGGGGCGCGACTTGGCCGCGCTGCGCTGGCCGCGGCCGGCGCCAGTGGGGGTGCGCTCGCAGACGGCGTCGATCAAAGCGCGGCGCGTCTTGCGATCCGCGATCGCATCGGCCGGCACATCGAGCTGGAGCAGGCTCATGGAGCACTTGATGTCCACGCCCACCGGTCCCGGATAGACGTGCGTCGGCGAGACCATGACACAGCCGATCGGCGCGCCATAGCCCACGTGGGCGTCGGGGTTCAGGACCAGGTCGGTCACGCCCGGCGCCTGCCGCGAGTTGATCGCCTGGCGCAGGCATCCGGCGTCGAAGGTGGCGCGGATGGCTTCGTTGCCGATGACGGTGATCGGCTTGCCGCCGATGACCGGCAACATGGCCGTGGCTTCGCCGGTGGGGATTAAGGTCGGAGTCGATTCGGTGCTCATGGCCGGAGGTTCTCAGAAAGCTTGCGATTCGTACGCCGGCAGGAGGGGGATAGCACGCGAGGAGGTTCGCGCAAGTCGACGTTACTTCTTCGGTCCGAACTTCGTGTACAGCACCTGCGCCAGTTCTCCCAGCGCCTTGTCGGCCTGTGGTCCGCTGACATTGGTCAGCAGCACCATCGCGACATCCTGCTTGGGATCGAGCCAGGCATGCGCCAGGTTGTAGCCGTTCGATCCGCCGTGAAAGACCAGCGGCTCGCTCGCCCAATCGACCTTCATCTGACCCCATCCCAAGCCGTAGCCGCCCCGCGACGGGGTTCCCGCCGGGGCGTCTATCTTTACCGGCATCTCGATCACCGGAGTCTGCAGTTTGGTCAACGTATCGCCGGTCGCCAGCTTCGGACCGCGCTTGCCGCGCCCCGCGTTCCAGCCCGCCCAATTCGCGAAGTCCAGCACCGACATGTGGGCCGTGCCGGCCGGGCCAATGACCGCGGGGTTGTCGCTGCTGGGGCCGGGGAGCAAGGCCACCTGCTTCTTGTCCCTATACTGGTGCCCCAATGGAGCATCGATCTTGCCCAGCGACGCTTGCGGTCCCAAGCCTGCCGTCTTGAGTTCCAGTGGCACAAAGATCCGCTCGGTGATCAGCTCCTCCCAGGTCTTGCCGCCCATCCGTTCGACCATCGCTCCGGCGATGATGTAATTCATGTTCGAATAGGCGAAGGTCTCCCCTGGTTTGGCCGCCAGCGGCAGCCCGGCAAACTCGCCAATGATCCACAGGCGGAGCTTGTCGAGGTCTCCCTCTTGAAGCAGCGACTTGCCCATGATTTCGACGAACGCGTGATTGTCACCCGGGATGCCGCTGGTGTGTGATAGAAGTTGCGTCAGCGTGATGTTCTTGAAGTCGGGACCCATCTTGCCCGCCAGTTCTGGCAGGATGGCTGCCGGAGTTGCATCCCAACGGAGTTTGCCCTCTTCGACCAGCATGCTGGCCAGCAGCGCGGTCATGGCCTTGGTGTCGGAGCCCAAATGAAAGCGATCATTTACCGTCACTGGGATCTTGTGTCCCGTGCGCCGTGTACCGACCGCGCCGACGGCAATCACTTTGCCATCGTGCACCACCGCGGCCGCCAAGGCGGGCAAGTCGTACTTTTCGAGATAAGGAGTGAGCAGCTCGTCGAGCGAAGTCTGGGCATGGGCTCCGCCTGCCCCCAGGACCAGAATCAGCCCGAATAACAACATGCAAAGCGTCGTGGTGTTTCTCATCGTAGACTCGCAAGCGTTAACCGTCGAAAGGACGAAGGAGGCATGGCTGGTATGCTAGTGTACTGTCTCAGAAGCGTGGTGACCTATTGCGATTCGACGTTGCAGGTGAGCGGCAAGGCGCTAGCCGGCGGTTGTTCCTGTGACAACTCAAATTCACAGGCGACTAGCGCCTTGCCGCTCACTAACCACTGCCGACCGATAAACCCCCATCTGCGTGAGACACGAAACTAGGGCGACCTGCGGGAGGACGCAACGCAGCACGGGCTCCTTGTGGTGCAGGCGTCCCGCCTGCGGAATCGCGACAAAGCTGGGCAAGCAGGTGGGGCACCTGCGCCATAAAAGGCTCTCCGCCTGTCGAGCCGTTCGACAACCTTGCGAAACTTTCAGCATCTTAAGGTGGGCGGGAATAGTCTTTAGGGCGAGTGGCGAATACGATAGTTAGGGTGACAGCACCCGCCAGTGGATGGATACTTGCCTCGCCAGAAACCTGACGATTGCCCTGCCCGATAGACGCTCCCTACCTGACCTACTAAACTAAAAGCATCACCATTCTCTGCTGGTTCAGGCGGCTGACGGCAGGTCGCACGGGCAAGCCCATCCTATCGTTGCGGCGCGGTTCAGCGCCTGTTGAATCATGAATCCATCGCGCGATCCACTAAGCGAATCTCCCGGCGCCAACTGGCATTTGCGGCTTGCGTCGGGCGGGCAGTATGGCCCCCAGTCGAACGATGTGATGCGACAGTGGCTGGCCGAGGGCCGCATCACGGCCGACTCGCTGGTGTGGCGCGATGGCTGGGCCGATTGGAAGCCCGCCGGCAGCATCTTTCCAGGACTGAATGCCGCCCGACCGATGGCCCCCGCGGGCATGGCCCCCGGCATGGCTCCTCGCCCCGGCATGCCTGCCGGCTATGCACCGGGCATGGCCGCGCCAGCTCAGTATTCACCTGCGGCCTATGCGGCGCCGGCGGCTCGCGGCATGGCCGTGGGTTACGCCCCAGCCGAGCCGGAAGGGAACGAGTTCGAAGTCGCCCCGCAGGGCCGCTCCTCGGGCGGAGGGACTTATATCCCCCCGCGCCGCGACAACACGATGATCCAGGCCTCGCTGATCATTCTTGGGCTGGCCCTGGTGGTACTCGTTCCCCTGATGATCTGGGCTCTGACGAACCAGCCTGTCGTGGATCGCGATGCGCCCAAGACTCCCAAGGTAAAAACGATCACCAAGCAACCCTCGGGTGCGCCTAAGCCCAAGCCCGAGAAGAAGGGTGACGAGAAGATGCGGCTCTAGTGCCGCGCCCCTCGTACTGGAAGCGGCGCCGATCACGAATCGCCCTCGGTCTGGACGCGCCCATGGGGGATGGATCAGACTATTCTTAGTTCATCCATCCCCTTCCGCGATTGACCCATGACTCTCCCCCTGCCGCAGCGGCCTCGCCGCAACCGCCGCAACGCCCTGCTCCGAGGCTTCCTCCGCGAGACGCATCTCTCGGCCGATCGTTTCATCTATCCGCTGTTCATTCACGACGGCGAGATCGATGTGCCCATCCCCTCAATGCCTGGCTGTCAACGGCTCGGCTGGACAGGCATGCTGGAGGAGGTTCACCATGCCCAGGAGGACGGGATCCATTCGATCGTCCTCTTCCCGGCCATCTACGAGAAGCTGAAGACGAAGTCCGCCAGCGAGGCTTTCAACCCCGAGGGGTTGATCCCGCGTGCCATCCGCCGGCTGAAACACCGCTGGCCCAACCTAACCATTGTGACTGATGTGGCATTGGATCCTTATAACAGCGACGGCCACGACGGACTGGTGAGCAGCCAAGGGACGATTCTGAACGACGAAACGGTCGAGGTGCTGTGCCAGCAGGCGTTGGTGCAGGCCGAGGCCGGCGCGGACATCATCGCCCCCAGTGACATGATGGACGGCCGTGTCGGCGCCATCCGGCGGGCGCTCGACGAGAAGGGCTTCACCGACGTGTCGATCATGGCGTACACGGCCAAGTATGCCTCGGCGTTCTACGGCCCCTTCCGCGACGCGTTGGATTCGGCCCCCAAGTCGGGCGACAAGAAGACCTATCAGATGGACCCGGCCAATCGCCGCGAGGCCCTCCGCGAACTGCAACTGGACGAAGCCGAGGGGGCCGACATCGTGATGGTCAAACCGGCCGGGCCTTATCTGGATGTGATTCGCGACCTGCGGGAAGCGACCACTCTTCCCATTGCCGCCTATCAGGTATCGGGTGAGTACGCCATGCTGAAGGCCGCGGCCGAGAACGGCTGGCTCGATGAACGCCGTACGGTGCTCGAGAGTCTACTTTCCATTCGCCGCGCCGGGGCCGACGTGATCCTGACCTACTTCGCCCGTCAGGCCGCCCGTTGGCTGGCCGATGAGAGGTAGAGCGGCACCGTGCTTAAGTCGAAGAGTCGGTTCGGGGAGTGGTGTGAGCGTCTCGATTCTGGGTGGAGGGACGCAGGGTGGAGCAGAGTGAAACGAGGCCCACCGCTCTTGCGAGTAAAGTCCGGTCCCTGGATAAGCTCGACTCGAGATTCGCTTCGGGACGGAACCTTCTGGCCGAAGCGGTGTACCTCGCGGCCCACTGCCCACCCTACGGCTACGATTCCACCGAGCATTGAGACGCCCAAACCGGGGAGTGGGGTCTCCGACACTCCGCCTTTCCTCGCTTGGCCTGTGGGCGTATAATCGAGGTGAAGCAATGGACCGGCATTGGTCGATTGCAGAGAGGGCGACTGGCTTGCGAAGTTTTGCAGGTGGTCGCACTGGCCGGGGGCGAACTGGTATCGACCGGACAGGTTGAAGCGTAAATGGCGTGTCGTGGTTGGTCAGCAGGCCACGTTAAAAGCGGACCAACATCTTCAATTGCCGAAGATAACCTCGTTTTGGCTGCCTAACTAAAGGCAACCCCAGCTCAGGACTTTCGTCGGAGAGGTCCGAAAGTTGGTTACCAATTCCGAATCGCCTTCAGTTCACGCCCGATACGGCGAAGGCTAAAAAAAGTTTTGGGATAGTCTGATCGGAACCCTGCCGCTTGGGGTCCGAGAGACGAAACCGCGGAAATAGAGCGGCTACACACGTAGAAGTTTGCGTGGAAATGTTGCGGGACGCGGGTTCGATTCCCGCCGCCTCCACTGAATAGCCACTTACGACGAAAGTTGTAAGTGGCTTTTTTATTCGACTTACGACAAATGTGCCGCTTTGGCTGGCCGAAGAAGTACGAAGAAAAAAGGGGGGGTTTCGGGTAGGAAAACTGTCTCACGAAGCGTGACCAGATGGCAAGTTGGGCTACCTCAGCGACTGCTCCACAAAGCAGCCAAAGTTCTCCGTCGGGCCCGATCGGTCATTCTCGCCGAAGGGATTGAGAAAGGGATTGGCAATTCGATCCTCATCAAGCTCAACCAGATCGGCACGCTGACCGAAAAGCTGGACACCATCGAACTCGCAAAGAAGCACAACTACAACTGCATCATCTCCCATCGTTCGGGCGAAACGGAAGACACGAAGATCGCCGATCTCACCGTCGCAACGGGGGCCGGTCACATTAAGACTGGTTCAGGCTGCCGCAGCGAACGGGTCGCCAGTTCAACGAGTTCTTGCGGATCAAGCGTCAGCCTGGACGAGACGCCCGCTTCGCCAGGCCGGCGGGCGTTCAAGTGCTGATCCGATGGCGGCCTCCGCGATACCTGTTGAACTTCCTTCGGCCCGTCCAACCAGCACCCGTGGGAACGAAAGGCTTCCGGTTCTATACTCCTTGCCTCAGAGGGAGGCTTGCCTTGGCGGGCGGTTCGCAGATGTCATCTCAGCAAACGCAGGGGATCGTTGATGCTCACCTCTATTGGACTTGTCGTACTGGGGCTCGTTCTTCTCCTCGTGGGCGGCGAGATGCTCTTGCGCGGCGCCGTGGGGTTGTCGACCTTGCTCAAGCTTACTCCCGCGGTCATCGGGTTGACCGTTGTCGCTGCGGGGACGTCGGTTCCTGAACTCGCGGTCAGCGGAATCGCAGCGTATCAGGGGAAGACCGACATCGCCGTGGCCAACGTGGTGGGGTCGAACATTTTCAACATCGCGGTCATCCTGGGGATTTGCGCTCTGATCCGGCCCATGCCCATCTCGGGCAATACGATCAAGCTTGAATACCCCGTCCTCGTCATGGTGACGCTTCTTTGCCTGGTGATCGCTCAAGATGGTGAGATCAACTGGCTTGACGCGATTTTCTGTCTGGCCGTGTACGTGGGCTTTACGGCCTATTTGGTCGCCCTGGTGCGACAGCAAGTCACGGCGTCGGAAAATAAAGATCTGAAGGCCGAGGTGAAAAACCTCACACCAGAAGGAGAGCAGCCGCGGGCTTGGCTATGTATCGGCCTGGTCGGAACGGGGGTTCTGTTGCTGGCTGGCGGCGCGCACGCGACCGTGGTGGGGGCCTCGGCACTGGCTCGGCTCCTGGGCTTGTCGGACCGCGTGATCGGATTGACAATCGTCTCGGCCGGGACGGGACTTCCGGAAGTCGTCGCGTCGCTGGTGTCGAGCATCCGCGGCCGGAGCGACGTGGCGATCGCCAATGTCATTGGGTCCAACCTGTTCAATATTCTGGGGATTCTCGGTCTGAGCGCCATTGTTGCGCCGTTGCCGGTCCCACCCGCCCTGATCGCATCGGACTGCTGGTGGATGCTTGGCATCACCCTGCTGCTGTTTCCGGTTATGTTCTCCGGAATGCGGGTGAACCGCTGGGAAGGCGCATTGCTGCTGACGACCTATTGCGTCTACATCGGATTGCTGTTGATGCAGCCGTAGCCCCGGGACCGCCAGAAGCGGAATGGGCGGCGAGCAAGTGGATCAGCCATGAACATCGCAAAGGAACCGCCAGCACTTCACTTCGATTGGTGCTCGCAAGCATTCAAGCAGAATCCGTTTCCAACGCTGGCCTCGATGCGCGAGTTGGGGCCCGTGATTCGTGTCCGTTTCCCGATGTTCGGCAACATCTGGATGGCCACGACCTATGACGCGGTCAACGACCTCTTGCGCGATCATCCTCGGTTCGTGCAGAATCCCGCCACGGCGGGCAACCGCTGGATGGGGAGGATCGTGCGGTGGCTGCCTGGGGGTCTGCGGCCGTTGGCGACGAACATGCTGCTTCGGGACCCGCCGGATCATCGCCGTCTTCGAGGGCTCGTCGACCAGGCCTTTCAGCGGCACAGCGTTGAGGCCCTCCGCCCACGACTGGAAGCGCAGGCCAACGAGGCGATTGACCATCTCGTCAAGAAATTCGCAAGCTCGCCGGGCGGGGTTGATCTGCTTGCGCATTTTGCCCGCCCGTTCCCGCTGGCCGTGATCTGCGAACTGCTCGGTCTGCCCCAGGAGAGCCGTCCGGATTTCACTCGCTGGGCGTCACGTTTTTCGACCTCGGCCAGCGTCCCCGGGATTCTTTGGGGGCTCACCGGCCTGGCCAAGATGTTGCGTTTCCTCCGCGAGGAGTTCCGCCGGCAGAGCCGACACCCGCGGGGAGGCTTGATGGCTGCCCTGATTCAGGCGGAAGAGGACGGCCAGCGCCTTTCCGAAGATGAGTTGGTCGCGATGGTCTTTCTCTTGCTTGCGGCGGGACACGAGACGACGCTCCACCAGATCACGAACAGTGTGTTGACGTTGATGGACAACCCCCAGCAACTCGTCCTGCTGAGGGGGGACTGGGGTCTTGCCGATTCGGCGGTGCAGGAACTGCTCCGGCATGTATCCTTCGCTCAGGTGACCAAGCCCCGCTACGCCCGAGAAGACACGGAATTTCGGGGACAGACGATCCGCCGTGGCCAGATGCTGATGGGCTGTCTGGCCGCGGCCAACAGTGATCCGAGCATGTTCCCGAATCCCGAGAAGCTGGACATCCGGCGCGAGCCCAACCGCCACGTCGCCTTCGGCGTCGGTATTCACGTCTGCCTGGGGGCAAGACTCGCCAGTATCGAAACGGCCATCGCACTGCGCAGTCTCTTCACGCGGCTCCCCGGTCTCCAGTTGGCCATTCCGCGCTCTCAGGTCCGATTCTCCCGTCGATTCGGGACACGGTCCCTCGTTTCCCTGCCCGTTCGCTGGTAGGGCCCGATGCAAATCGCGCAAGGCCAGGTAGCGAATGCCGGCGCCGCGCCCGATTCGCGATGCGAGCAGCAGACTCATGATGCCAGCTCGACAGCGACAACTTGGCAGCTCAGGAGGTATCCCCCGCACCCTGGCTGCTATGATGGCAGCGACGTGCTGGTTCACTTCCCTCGGCTCTTCTTCAAGGATCCTTCGGCGTGTCGACTTGGCTGTTCTGTTGGGAGTTGGGAGGCGGCTGGGGGCACGTCGCGCCTTTTCGCCTGCCCATCGAACGGCTGCTCGAGCGAGGGCACCAGGTTATGTTTGCGGCCCGCGATGTGGCCTCGCTGCCGCGGCTCTTTCGCGGCCTGGACGTTCGCTGGCTTCAAGCTCCTCATAGCGTGGCCACTTCGGTGCGACGCACTAACCCGGCTCGGACGTATGCCGAAATCCTGCACAACGTCGGCTGGGGGGACGCCGACGAGCTGGCCGCACTGGTCTCGGCCTGGCGCAACTTGATCGACGCCGTTGAGCCCGATGCCTTGGTGCTCGATCAGGCTCCCACGGCGCTATTAGCAGCACGCGGAATGAAGTTGCCCACGGTGTTGTCGGGGACCGGCTTTGCTTCACCGCCGGCCGTCGATCCGCTTCCGCCACTGCTGCCGACTACAAATGCGGCCGATGGCAAAAATGTGGAACAACGCGTCCTCGCGCATGCGCGGTTATGCTGCGGACCTGGCCTCGCGCCGGCATCGCTAGGCGAGCTGTTTCAAGGCGCCGACGCGACACTGCTGCTCTCGTATGCCGAGCTCGATCATTATCCGAGTCGGCGAGAAGGACGCTACTTCGGAGTGTGGGACTTCGGCGGCGCAGAGATCGAGCCGACTTGGCCAGCCGGCGAACGGCGCGTGTTCGGCTATTGGAAATCCTTTCCGGCCGAGCAGGATCTGATCGAGGGACTCGCCGAGCGCGGTCTTTCGAGTTTGATCGTTCACGCCGACCCGCCGACGATGGAGTCCCACGAACAGGTTCGTTTTGAATCGCGCCCCGTCCGACTCAATCGGGCGGCTCGCGACGCGACCCTGGCGATCAGCAACGGCTCGTTTTACACCACCGCGCGCTGCCTGCAGCATGGCGTCCCGGTGTTGCTGATCCCTTTAACGGTTGAGCAGTGGCTACTCTCGCAGCGTGTCGTAGCGTCGGGTGCCGGGCTGATCGCTCCGTTCGATCAGCCCGCGGAACTGCTGGCGAAGCTCGATGCGATGCTGAGCACATCTGCCTTTACCGAAGCCGCCCACCGGTTGGCCGCTCGCTGGTCGCCGATCGACGAGGACGCGGCCGTGACGCGGTATGTAACGGCACTCCAGCAAGTGCTGAAGTAGCGAGTTCCGCGCAGCGAATCAGTCGAGCTTGATCTCCTCGGAGACGATGGGTATCTCAGCCGGCTCCTCGTCCGACGATTCCCACTCGATAAACAAGTCGGGGCTCGTGCGTTGGATCGCGGCGACCTCGTCAGCGGTTACCGACGATCCCCTCAGGATCAACTCCGAGAGCATCGGCAGCTTCCCCAATTGCCGCAGACCGGCATTCGAGATCTTCGGGTGATTGCAGAGTTCGAGCGTCACCAGCCGCGGCAAACCGGCTACGTAGGAGATACCTTCATCGGTAATTCGATTTCCATTGAGATTCAAATCTTCGAGTCCTAGTCGCCGGCCGATGATCTCGAGATGCCGGTCCTCAATTTCCGCCCGCGCGAGGCGCAGATCCTCAATTCGATCGAAGGCGGAGAGATGCTGGATTCCGCGATCCGTTAGCGGGACACTGTCCCATTCGAGGGCCATTAGGTGGGGGTGCTCCACCAGCGCCTCCAGCAGCCAGTCGCCGGGTGTTCCTTCGGAAGAAAGCAATGGCTCCAGCCTCGCCCGGTGTTCAGGATGTTTCGCAATAGTCCGCTGAACATTCTCGGCCGTAAGATTGTCCATTCGCACCGAATGAATGCGATCGAAGAGATAGGCCGCCGGAGTCGACTTGACCCACGCGGGGCCGTCGTACTCCACGTAGACTCTTCCCCCCAGCACCGCAAGCGTGCGTTGCAGCTCCTGTCCACGCTGATAGCGACTCTCCACAGATCGCCACCAGGCAAATGCCATGGCCGCTGTCACCATTAACAGAAACAGTGTCGCCAGACGAAACTGCCCGCGCGGAAACTTTCCCGGCTTGCGGATGCTCGACGACTCGTTCGTGGAGGTTTGTGAAGTCACGTGTTACAGCATCTCTTCGAAGCCCATGTCGGCCCAATCGTCCACGCTCAAGACCGCGATCCCCAGGCTGTCCAGTTCCTCCATGGTAAGCGAAGCCAGTCCTTCCGCCGAGATCGGACCTGCCAGCGGATTCGCAATGACTTTTGAAACCGTCGCCGCGGGGACGGACGCTGCTGAAGGACTCGGGACTGTCAGAACTGCCGAGGCCTTCGCCGCTGGTGCAGCGTTCAAACGCGAAGCTTGTGGCGCGCTCGCGGCAGCTTGAGTGAGAAAAGGGCCTTCCAGGGCCGACTTCGCTTGGACTCGTGTGATGCGCTTAGGGCTGCCGATATGGGTGTTCGATTCAATGGCCACGTCCGAGGCAAATTCGGACAAAAGGGAATACTCGAATCGGGGATGGTCTTTGTCTTGCCGCAACGCATGAAGCACCTCATGTGCCGGAGTGAAGTACTTGGCCTGATTGGGGAGCAGGACAATGTCGTTGAAGTCTCGTGCCTGAATATCCTTGTAGAAATCCGCCGTAAAGGTGCGACCCGAGGACGCCGTATCCTTCTTGCGGATGCCATGCACGTAGACCAATTCGATGTCGTTGGGATCAGCCGATCGAAAATTCGCGTTCGCCAGAAGTTTTTCGTCTTCGGTCAATTCGGCGTCTCCCGTCACCGATTTATCGGTAACTCTGACGATGCCATTGTTCAGTCCAGCCACATGCACAAAATCGACTCCCGACAGCACGAATCGGACTCCCATCTGGGCGAAGCGCTCGTTGATCACGCGCACGTCTTGCTCCGCTCGCAACTTCGCTTTTTCCTGCGTCAGCGATTCTGTCCAGGCTCCACTCCCATCGACATCGCGATAGTTCCCGTCCGCTTTCTCCGATTCCAGGTCATTTTCCCACCGAATCCCGTTCAGATCGATGTACGGATCGCTGATCAGAACTTTCCCTTGCTTGTTGATCAGCACCGTGGCGTGGATGTTCACCACCTTCTCGACGGGGACCTTGGCTTTGGCAGGTTCCGCCGCCCGCTCGTATTCGACGACAACCTTGCCTCCGAGTGCAACCACATGCGTTCGATCATTCTTGGCATCGTCCGCGGGCGTGGCGATGGGGTATGTGAGGTCCGCCGAACTGGCATCGTCATCGACATGGTCCGAAACCAGGATCATCCGCTTTGAGACGAACTGCCCGGCAGTTGTGGCCGATTCAAACAATTCGATTTCGGTCGCGTTGTCTGCGTAGGAGGCGTAGTCGGGGTCGTCGTGTTGCGTCGACAGCTTGACGACAATTGTGCCTGCACCAGCACGGCCAGGATCCATCACCACCACGCGGAACGAGTCGGGATCGGTGTCGATGAAGTCGGCTTGGAATCTAGGGGCGAACGCGGTCAACCACCTCGAAACCGCCAGGTTCTTCACCTGCTTTCCTTGCTGATTGGCGAAAAACACACGAACTGCTGCCTGCTCCGGCGCCACGGCCACCGTGACCTGCGCCGGTTGCGATACCTGACCGCTGTTGTCGGCCACCGTGTAGTAGAAGGTATCGACGCCGGAGAATCCGGCCGCCGGAGTGTACGTGACCTTGCCGGTACTCGAATCGATCGTCGTGCTGCCGAACTGCGCTCCGGTGGTGATCGTTACCGAAGAAGGGGCGAGCGTGCCATCGGAATCACTGTCGTTCCCCAACACGTCGATCTCGACCGGCTGGTCGACGTTGGTCTGCGCATTGTCGGGATTGGCCGTCGGCGGCGCGTTGTAGGGAGGCAGCACCGTCCAACTGGCAGAAGCGGCTGATTCCTGCCTGTTGCCGGCCAGGTCGAGGATGTCGCTGATCTGCGAGGTGTATTTGCCCGGCGGGAGTGGGTTCGTGAACGTAACGGCGGCCATGTTGCTGGTCGGGTGCGATCCCTGCTGGACCGGCTTGGGGCCGGCTTCGGCCAGCACCTGCATCGCTTGTTCGGTAATGCTCGCACGGTCGATTGCTTCGTCGAACTTAAAAGTCGCGATCGTGGGAGCGGCTGCCAGCTCCGCTTTGTCGAAGGGGTAAATCTCCGTGACGCGCGGTGCTGTGGTATCAAGCTCGAACGACATCGGCAGCGTGGTGAATTCGTTCCCCGCCAGATCGATCGACTTCACTCGGATCGTGTGCGCGCCATCCGTCAGGCTGGGGTCCAGCGACCATTCACCGCCGCTCACGGTGGCCGAGTGGGCGAACGTCCCGGCGTTGTCGATATCCACCAAGACCCGAACCGTGGCTGGCGAGGCATCGTCCACCGTGCCGGTCAGGCGGTCATCGTTGGTCAATCCGTCGGTCGAGGAAGCGCCCGTGTCGTTGAGCAGCTCGACCGTCGTGGCGGGCGGAGTGCGATCAAGCGTGAACGTCAGGGACTTGGTGTCGCTGAACGTGCCACCATAGCCGTCGTTCACTTTGGCCCTGGCGACGATCGTGTAGGTGCCGTCGTCCAGCAGCGGCGTGAAGGAAAATGCGCCGTCGACGACCGAAGCTGTGCCATCCGCGGGATCGCCGAACTGGCCGTTTCCGTCCACATCGAATTCGACGCTCGAAGCTCCACTCACCGTGCCGACCAGCGCGGCGTCGGACGTGTAGCGGTCGTTGCCGAACGATCCCGTATCGTTGCTCAGTCGCAACGAGGCCAGGTCGACCGCGAACATCTTTCGAGGTTCCAAGCACTCAAACGCAAGACGCCGGATCGGTTGCATGGAACTTCCTTGAAGAAGACTGCGCGGAGGGAGGGAGGGCACTAGCAGGCGGTAGACAGGCAGGCAAACAGGCGGGCAGGCAGGCGGGTGGGCAGGCACTTCGTACGGGGGGGATGTTAGCGGGCAATTCTGCCCCTGTCCAGGCTTGCGAATCCCATGGGAATCGCCCCTGTAAACATTGGCTGATGTAAAGCTCAGGGCATTAATGACTTGCAGCATGGAGATCGTAGTGCCTGCACAGAGTCCTCGCCCGTCGGGAAACAAATTGGAGGATTCCTGAAGATTTCCTGACAGGTTTGGCCAGTTCGCAACAATTAGTACTGATCCGTTCTCTCCCGCCCCGATTGCCGCCCGCCCGTTCGACGCCGTGCAACCTGGAACTCTATGCGATTTGCCCTCACGACCTGCCTTGCTCTGATCGCCCTGCCGCAGCTCGCGTTCGCGGCGCCGGACTTTCAAAAAGACGTCGAGCCCTACCTCAAGAAGCGTTGTCTGGAGTGCCACGGCCCCACGAAGCAAGAGGGAGAGTTCCGCATCGACAAGCTGTCGAGCAATGTGGCCCGCGACGATGGGCCGCACTGGGGCGAAGTCGTCGAGCGGATCAGCTCGGGCGAGATGCCCCCGCCAGAGTTGAAGGACCGCCCCACCGGGGCCGAGAACGCCACCGTCGTGGAATGGCTCTCCGCGCGGCTCAAAGAAGGTGAGTCCGCCCGACTGGCCAAGCGCGGCCGCGTATCCTTCAACCGCCTGACGCGCGAGGAGTACGTGAACACGGTCTACGACTTGATCGGCGTGCAGGTGGACGCCACCGATCCGGGCGGGCTGCTCGAAGATCCCGAGTGGCACGGCATCGAGCGCGTCGGCGCGATCCTGACGTTGTCCCCCTCGAACATCGAAAAGTACCTGGCCGCCGCCGAGAAGGTGCTGGCCGAGGCCTATCCGGCGACGAATCCCAAGCCGATCGACTTTGCACGACGCGCGGTCCCGGCCGACCACATCAACGAGCATCATCGCGAGCGGCTCGCGGCACTGGGACAGCTCGACAAGGTCCGCTACGAGATGTGGCCGGGCGATCTCTATCGCTCCGGAAGCCCCCCCGGGACGATGCCGGCTGGCGTCTACGAGCTCAGCTACACCCTTAGCGGACTCAAGCCCGAGAAGGGCCGGACACCCAGGCTGCTGGTCTACGAATCGAAGCTTGATCGCGTCCTCTTCGAGCAAGACATCCTGGCCCCTGAGGACAAGCCGATCACGGTCTCGTTCCTTGCCCATCTGCCCGAGGGGCACCCCACGATCCACTTGATCAACGACGTGCCGGGCCCGTCGAACATCCCGCGCTCGGGCCGCCATGGAAACAAACCGTTCGTAAGCATCCAAGACGGCCGCATGCCCTGGCAGTTGAAGCTGACCGACGAGCAGGGCCGGGCGCGCTATCCGTTCCTGATTCTCGATTCCTACACGTTCAAAGGGCCGATGATCAGCAAGGAGCAGTTGGCTCGCCGCGAGGAGTACTTCCCCCGCGAGCCGGGAAACATGGATCAGGTCCGCGATGGGCTGCGCAAGCTGGCGCAGCGTGCCTTCCGCCGCCCCGCAACTAACCAGGAACTGGATGCCTATGTGGGCATCGTGGCGGCCGAACTGGCCGCCGGCGAGAAGTTCCCCGACGCCGTGAAAGCCGGCATGCTGGCGATCCTTTCGTCCAAGAGCTTCCTGTTTGTCTCCGAAGGAAACGAAGACGCGCAGCGCAATTCGCTGAACGATTGGGAGATCGCCTGCCGGCTGTCGTACCTGCTGTGGAGCACGATGCCCGACGACGAGCTGTTCGCGCTGGCCGAGCAGGGCAAGCTCCGCGATCGGGACGAACTGAGTCGGCAGTTTCAGCGGATGTTGGCCGATCCTCGCTCGGCGCGGTTCAGCGAGTCCTTCGCGCGGCAGTGGCTGAATTTGCAGAAGGTCGGCATGTTCCCGCCCGACAAGAAGCTGTACCCCGACTACGACAAGAATCTGGAGAAGAGCATGGTCGGCGAATCGACCGCCTTTTTCAACGAAGTGCTTCGCAGCGGCCTGACCTTGCGCGAGTTCCTCGATTCCAACTGGACCATGATCAACGGCCGCCTGGCCCGCTTCTATGGCCTGCCCGAGCCTGTCGAGCCCGGCTTTGTGCGGGTCTCGCTGCCGGCCGAGAGCCACCGGGGCGGGTTGCTGGCCCAGGCTGGCATTCTGTCGCTTACCTCCGATGGCACGCGGCATCGGCCGGTGCATCGCGGCAAGTGGGTCTCGGAAGTGATCCTGGGCAAGTCGCCCCCTCCGCCGCCGGCCAATGTCGATCCGATCGAGCCCAACCCGGTCGACTCCCCCAAGGCCACGCTGCGGATGCGATTGGAAGCCCATGTACACGATGCCCGCTGCGCCTCGTGCCATAGCAAGATCGACCCGCTGGGTCTGGCCTTCGAGAACTACGACGCCATCGGTCGCTGGCGTACGCACGAGCTCGTGGAAGGGACCGGGGACAACCCCGAGATCAAGCCGGGCGGAAAGCTCCCCGATGGCCGCACTTATCAGACGCCTGAAGAGTTCAAGCAGTTGCTGGTGGCCGACATCGACGCCTTCAACACGGCCTTCGTCGACAAGCTGGCAACGTATGGCCTGCGCCGCACGATGACCTACGACGACCGCGAGGATCTGGCGGCCGTGGCCAAGGCCAGCCGCGCGAAGGATTACCGCCTGCGCGATCTGTTGGAAGCGTTTGTTCTGTCCGATCTGTTCCAGAAACGGTAATCGAGCGAGCTCTCTCGCCGACACTCCCTTACTCACATACTTCTCTACTTGCCAACCAAAGGGCCTCTCGTGAGCATCAACATTCGCAATCGCTGGCAGATCAACCGCCGGCACTTGCTGCGCGGTCTGGGCGTTTCGCTCGCTCTGCCGCTGCTCAACTGCATGTCCGGGCCGATCCTTGGAGCGCCGCAGCCGGGCCCTTCAAAACCCAAGCGGAGCGTGTTTCTCTACATCCCCAACGGCGTCAACACGCTCACCTGGCAGATTGAGAAGGCCGGCAAAGATTACGAGTTCACCAAGCCGCTGGCGTCGCTCGAGCGGCATCGCGCCGAAGTGACCCCCATCAGCGGGCTGCACCATCCCATGGTGTTGGGCAAGCATCACAACTGCGACAAGGTCTGGCTGACCGGAGCCAACGTGCCGGGCGACGGAGGAGCTTTTCGCAACACGGTCTCGGCCGACCAGTTGATGGCCGAGGTGCAGGGAGCCGCCACGCGGTTTGCCTCGCTCGAGCTGGCCATTGAAGGGCATTCGCTCGCCTGGTCGCGCGACGGCATTCAGATTCCGGCCGAGCGGAACACGCAGCAGATCTTCAACATGCTGTTCGGTGTCGAGAAGGAGAACAAAGAGACGCTGCGCCGCCGGATCAATCGCCGGGGGAGCATCCTGGACCTGGTCGCCGACGATGCCAAGCGCGTGACGGAGAAAATGGGGGCCGAGGACCGGACCAAGCTCGACGAGTACTTCACCGCCGTGCGCCAGTTGGAAGCCCGCACCGAGCGGGCCGAAACCTGGCTGAACGTCCCCAAGCCCAAGCTCGCCCCGGCCGACGAAGCCCGTCTGTCTCGCAAGCTGAACATGAGCAAGGTGCAGGATTACTACCGGCTGTTCTATGACCTGATGGTCATGGCCCTGAAGACGGACTCCACCCGCGTTATCACCTGCATGATCTGCAGCGAAGCCAACGGCGGGGCGATCCCCGACATCGGCATCTCGCAGGCCCGGCACGGCCTGTCGCACCACAACGGAGATCCCGAGCAGCTGCGCCGCCTGACCGAGACCGACACCTTCCTGGTCGAGCAGTTCAGCTACTTCCTGGACCAGCTCAAGGATCAGCAGGAAGACGGCAAGCCGTTGCTCGATACCACGCAGGTGCTGTGGGGCAGTGGCATGGCCTATGGCCACAGCCATGGCAACGCCAACCTGCCCACACTGCTGGCTGGCGGAAAGGGCTTGGGCTTGAAGCACGGTAGCCACGTCGATTTCAATTTGCCCGTGATTCAGAAGTACAACGTCGCCGACGCCAACGCCCACTACAAAGTTTGCTCGCGGCCGGCCGACAGCAAGGCCCGGCTCAGCAACCTGCTTCTCACCATGCTGCAGAATGTGGATGTGGAGACGAGCGAGTTCCAGGACAGCCTGGGGCGGATCTCGCAGATCGTTTGAGCCGCGAGAGTCGAAGAAAGTCGCCCCCTGTAGGGAACGCCCTCTGCGGCGTTCCGCGAAGTTGGAAAACTGTCACTTACTCGCGGAACGCCACGGAGGGCGTTCCCTACAGGGGCTGAGAATAACGTCCGAACTTACAACTCAGGACACTAGTGCCCCGCCAAGGCTTGCATTTGGGGTTAAACACTAGCCCGACGCGCAAGCGAGGGGAAACACGTGGCAACGTGGCCTTGAGATTCCCCTCGCTTGCGCGTCGGGCTAGTGAGTACCAGCATCTTCCGTGAGACCTAAATCTGAGCGTTGACGACCCACGAGACAAGCTCGTGGGGGCCGTACCACTGCCATGCACTCCATGGCTCCGCAATACACCCCACTTCGCGAACCCACTGGTTGGACGAGTACGGTTATGAAACTTCGCAGCTTGGTGTCGTCAATCGCGTTGGCAGCGGCCTTCGGAATGGTCTCACTGGTTCTCACGGCCGCCGAGCCGCCGAAGTTTCGCACCGACGAGAACAACGATAAATCGTTGCCGTGGTTCCAACTGGTCGATGGGCAGTTTCCACCCGCTGGCTCGGGCCATGCCATCTCTGGGGAATTGATTGAGGTCGACCATCTCGAGCGCCGTTTTCTACTGCGCGTCGACCGCGACGACAGCCAGGATGCCGGCCACCACGACCTGCCGATCGAAGCAAACATGCTCCCCTACGGCTCGATCTCCTACCACGGCGCGCCGGCCGCGCTGCAGGACATCCCGCTCGGGACACATCTGCAAGGCCTGTACTACGTCAAGCCGCTGTTGGACAAGACACCGCCCCGCTCGGGCCCGTACAAACGGATCGCCACCGAGGCGGCTTTTACCCGCTGCTTCCGGCTGGAAGATGACTTCAGCTTCTACAACCGTCAGCAGCAACTCTGGCGAATCGACGAGCTCGATTTGGAGAAGCGCAAGCTGACCGCCACCTTGATGCACGAGGGCAAAGAGGTCGGCAAGCCCAAGCTGTTCGACTTGCTGGCCCACATGCGGGTCTACACGGGCAATGGTTTTGGAAAGTTCGATTCGCTGAAGGTCGGGCAGAATGTCCTCTTCAACATCACCTGGGCCACCCTCTACGGTCCCGGCCGCATCCGCGAGATCTGGCTCGACGACGCGAGCCGGCGTCTGGCCACGGAACATCAGGTGGAACAGCATCGCACGCACGTCCGCGAACGGGGCTTGCCCGCCTGGATCGACGCGGTCGATGACGAAAAGCAGATCGTTACGCTCACGCTGTTCGGCGGAGTCGACGCGAAGCTGCTGGCCGAGCTGACCGACATCAACCCCGAGCCCTTTGGCTGGCCGGTGTCCAAGCACGAGGACGATCCCAAAGCGCCCAAGGGGACGATCGCCGTCGCACGGGGGACGCTGATGACCTACGACCCGGTGAACGACCGCAAAGGGGGCAACGTCGCCCAGTTTGGCAAGGTCCCGGTCGAACCGGGCAGCTCCGGCGTGCAGATCAAATTGAAGTGTGACCTGCTACTGGAAGGCTTCCGTCCGCGCTCCATCGTTCGCTACTTCCCCGGCGCGTGGAAAGTCGTGGCGCTGCCGCGCGAAGAGGAATTCCACGGCCGGGAGTAAGCAGCTGTTCGATCAGGAAGCAGCCTGATCGCCGAGCGATCAGGCTCTGTCCTGCTTGGGCCGACCTAGCGCTTCGCCTTCTTCTTCTTCTTCTTGGTCATGGGCTTCTTGGCGGCCGGTTTCTTCTTGGCTGTGGTCGACTTCTTGGCAAAGGTCGATTTCTTGGCCGGGGCCTTCTTGGCAGCAGACTTCTTCTTGGCGCTCTTCTTCTTCGACTTGGGCCCCGCTTTCGCCGCGTTGCCGGCGGCAGCGCCGGCAACTCCGCCCACGACGGCTCCGACGGCTGCGCCGATCGGCCCCATGAACGATCCCACCGCGGCGCCGGCGGCAGCGCCACCGGCGGTCCCTAGATTGGAAGCGGTGGCTGCGGGCGGCTTCATGCTCGTCTTTGTTTTCTTGGCCATGGTTTGTTCCTTCCAGAAAAAGTTGTGTGGGGCGTTGTTCGCCCACTAGGGGAAGATTCCCAGCTTATGCAACCCGCATGCCAGAACTTGAGGGGCGGAGTATTCACTCCCTGCGAAGCCATCGCCCCACAAGTCACCCACCGAAATACCGACTCGACCTGATGGAGAATTCCCGCTCCAGCGGGCAAAATGGTGCGAGCCCCTCGAGCCCAGTCCGAGAACCCTCTGGCCGCACGCATGCTCTCCTCTCCTCGCAACTGCCTCTTCGCGTTTCTCGTCCTCACGTGGGGATGGCTCCCTGCTTATGCAGACGATCCGGCGCAAAAACCGTTTCCGGGGGCACGCAGCGACTGGAACGGTTTCCCGAAGCACGAGTTCGACGTCGACGGCATGCGGGCCACGGTGGTCGTGCCAGCCAAGCCGCTGCCGGGTCGCCCTTGGCTCTGGCGGGGCGAGTTCTTCGGGGCCTTTGCCGAGGCCGACGTGGCGCTGGTGAAGGAAGGCTGGCACCTGGTCGCGCTCTCGGCCCCTGACCTGTTCGGTTCGCCCAAGGCCGTGGCAAAGTGGGAGAAGTTGTATGCCGTGCTGACGAAGGAGCACGGGCTGCACCCCAAGCCGGGCCTGATCGGGCTGAGTCGCGGCGGACTGTACTGCATGAACTGGGCGGCAGCGCACCCGGAGCAGACGCTGGCGGTTTACCTGGACAACGCGGTGTGCGACTTCAAGAGCTGGCCCGGCGGCAAACTGCTGAATCTTGGCACGGGCAAGGGTTCCGAGCCCGAGTGGAAGAAGTTGCTGGCGGCCTACGACTTCAAGTCCGACGCCGAGGCGATCGCCTACAAGCTGAATCCTGTCGACAATCTCGCGCCGTTGGCCAAGGCCAAGATTCCGCTGCTGTTGGTCTATGGAGACAGCGACACCGTTGTGCCGCACGTTGAGAACAGCGAGCGGGTCTACGACCGCTACAAGAAGCTCGGCGGGCCCGTCGATCGGGTCGTGAAGCCGGGGCAGGATCACCACCCTCACGGGCTGAAGGACGTTGCGCCGGTAGTGAAGTTCTTTCAATCGGTTTACCTGGCCGATGCCAATCGCGGCAAGCCGACTGCGGTCGGCCACCTTCCCGCGCAGCCCAAGCCCGGCACACCGGTGCTGATCACGGCTCGCCTGCCCGCGGGGACCGTGCAGCCGATCCTGAAACTGCAAGCGGTCGCGCCGGGCAAGTACATTCGCCGAACGGACCCCGAATATGACAAGGACTGGACCGACTTGCCGATGCGCGATGACGGCAAGGAAGGGGACGTAAAGGCCGGCGACGGCATCTGGAGCGCGCGCGTCGCCGCCGCGCAGCAGCAAGCTCGCTGGCTGATGCGATACCGCGTGGTAGCCACCGATGCAGGCGGCCGGCCGGTACGGGCCCCCGCATGGGGCGACGAGTGCCCCAACTTCGCCTGGTTCTGCGATGCCGGCCCGGCCGCATGGACCGGCACGCGCGACCCGGGCAAGACGCCGCCAGTGGTCTTCTCGACCGAGTTCCTGGGCACGCTGCAATCGCTCACGTTGTTGGCCCGGGCCGAAGATGTGGCCCGCAGCCAGTGGGACGGGGGCGCACATAAGCAGAAGCAGCAGGGAACGATTGTCTACCGCGGGATCGTTTACGATCACATCCAGTACAGCAACCGCGGCCAGGGGAGCGCGCACATCTGCGGCAAGAACAAATGGGGCATCAAGTTCGCCAGCGGGCATGACCTGCCTTTCGTCGATCACGCGGGCGTCCCTTTTCCTGCGCCGATCGACAGCTTGAACTTGAACCCCGGCGCGTCGACTCCCTACTTGCCGGTACACCGCGGCATTGCCGGCCTGGACGAGGTTCTCTCCATGCGGGCCTATCGGCTGGCTGGCGTTCCCAGTCCTCCGGCCACTTGGGTCCAGTGGCGCGTGGTCGACGACGCCGAGGAAGTCTCGGCCAAGGATCAGTACGCGGGGGACCTGTGGGGACTTTACGTGGCGCTGGGCGACATGGAGCCCGAGCAGCTGGCCGATGGCAAGCTCCCCAAGGGGCTGACCGTGAGCATTCAGAGCGGAGTCAAGGATGCCCCCGACTCGCTCCCTGAACCGCAGAAGCTCTGGGAGAAGTTCATTGGCGAGCTGCGCGGCGATCCCAACGAAGAATGGTGCCGCAAGCATCTCGACTTGCCGGCGTACTACAGCTTTCACGCCATGAACCGGCTGCTGGGGAACGTCGATATCCGCCCCGACGGCAACCACGGCTACTACCGCTGGCCCGACGGTCGTTGGGCGCCGATCCCCTGGGACAACGACATGATGTTCGTGCCCCGTCATCATCAGCCGGGCCATATCGATGCCATCCGTTGCCTGAAGCATCCGGCCATTCAAGTGGAGTATCGCAACCGGGCCCGTGAAATCCTGGACCTGTTCGCCGCCGATGCGAGCGAGCTTGGCGGGCAGGTTGGGCAACTGGTCGCCGATCTGGGCTCGGCCATCGCCCCCAAGAACCAGCCGGTCGATTGGGGACGACTCGACGAAGCCATGTGGAACCAGCACCCGCGGATGAATCAGAAGGGCTCGTACTACATCAATCCTTGCGATGCAGGCCACTTTGGCGGCAGCTGGAAGCGGACCCTGGCCACCAACGACTTTGCGGGCTTCTGCCAATACCTGGTCGAGTTCTGCACCGACGCGCGGCCGATGAAGAACTACGCCCCCAACGACGGCGATCAGCGAGGCTACGGTTGGGGGTATGTGAATCACGAGGCCAAGGACGACCAGATCCCCGCTACGTCCAAGACCGAGCGCCTGCCCGGCGGCAAGTTCAAGTTTCAGGCGTCGGCGTTCGCTTCGCCCGCCAACCAGCAGGCGGCAGCGCTGGAGTGGCGCGTCGGCCGTGTGGGTCAGCGTGGTTGGTATGAACTGGCCGATCATTGGAAGCAGGAACGCGATGCCGGCCGCGAGATCGACATTCCGACGGACGTTTTCAAGCTGCCGGGTGAGTACCGCGTGCGTGCCCGCTGGCGCGACAAGTCCGGGCGTACTGGGCATTGGAGCGCGCCGGTCGCGGTCAGCGTGAAGTAACGCTGCCGCGCGACCGACGTCTCCGAATCAGAAGTGTCGCCAGTTGTGCCGCGTAAATGTCTTCAGCCATGCGTCGGGAAGGTATTCGAACGTTCCTTCGCCGTCTTTCCAGGCCAAAGTCCCCACCGAGCCCGGTTCGGCGCTTCCTCCTGGACCGCCTAGTTCCATGCCGTTGAGATGATGGACCTGTGTCTTGCCATAGTCCCCCTCCAGACGTCTTCCGACTGCGTGGTAGTGACCAAAGAAGGCGAACTGGGGCTGGGCCGAGCGAATGACGTCCCGAATGTCGGCGCTCCCGGCACCGGCATATACCGCGTCGCGCGGGGCATCGTGCGTCAGCAGCACGTCGAACTGAGAGCAGGCCAGTCGTACCGCTCGATCGGGTCGAAGATGGCAATACGCTGGAGCTTCGCGTCGCCGGTTCGGCGCTTCGTTGTCGACGCCCCACAACGCGCCAACTCGCAAATGATCTGGAACTTTGGCGACTCGCCCGTCCTGGATGCATAAGACTCGGCGGTAGGCGTCCACAGCGAAGGCATCTCCATGCGCCAGAGCCTGCAGGGCCTGGTAGTCTTCGTGATTGCCCGCAGTGAACCACATCGCCGGGGCGCAGTCTTCTTCGCCAAACACTCGGTTCGCTTCGGTCGAATGCTCGACGATCTCGAGGGCGCCTAGCTCGGTCGGGTCTTCCTGTGCAAATCGTTTCGTGGCTTTGTCGAGTCGGCTGCTGTCGGGGAAGTACCCGAGATCGCCCACCTGCAGCAATCCGTCGATCTGCACCTGCTGCGCGCGAGCCCACAACGTTGCCAGGCGAAACGCCGGCAAGATGCGGCCGTGGAGGTCGCCGAAGACGAGATAGATGCGAGTCGTCATGGCAGCACGGAAAGTTTGAAGCCTTCGCCTCGGGCTCCCGTCGCAGGAGCACTATCGAAGCGGTCCAGCATCAGACAGATCAGCCGCGAGAAAGGTTCGCACGCTGCGAATTAATCATTCGGAGGTTGTTCTCCGCTTTTCTGAATCACCGCGTTCCAGGAGGCAGCATCCGGGAGCGGCCAGTATCGGTTCGTGCGCCAGCGGTTCTTTGGGTCGCTTCGCCAGTACAGGAACTCGCGGATCCGTTCCCACAATGAATCGGGTCTAGGTGGCGAGATCGCTGCCCATTCGATATCGGAGCGCAAGAGTTGCTCCCAACGACGCAAGAGCTCCGTGCGGTCAGCAGTCAACGCCGCTGAACCCACATTCTTGTAGCGGCGCACATCGTCGTAAAATAGCCAGGTATGAAACGCGAGTTCGCGGCAGACCCTGTCGTCCGACTTTCTCAAAGTACAGACATCGTCCAACGCCCAGTTGTCGATTTTCCCGTCGAGGAACTGGCCGATCGCCAGGGCGAGTGCGCTGCGGAAGGCACGATCAATTGCCATCATCGGCTCGGCGTCGACACTAGAAACTGTGACGGATTCTGATTCAGGGTACTATCGCTCGGGTTTTTCCGCTTTCGCCGGCTTGGCAAATCCATACTCCGGATTCGATGGATCAAAGTCCCGATCCGAAAGCCCCACATTGAACTCGATGTCGGAATAGAAGTACGACTCGAGCATCGGCGGCTCCGCATCCTCCGACTCGGGCCAGCCGTAGACCTCGCACCCCACGGCGATCTTCCACAGGCGATCAACGAAGACCACCGTGATGTGGTCGTAGTCCTCTTCTCCCTGCTGCTCGGAATCCAGGATGCGAAAGCTCTGCAGTTCACGGCCGTCGGGCCCCGTGCAATCCGAGGTCGTCACAGAGATCTCGGACTTGTGCAGGGCCGACTTGCGGCCGTGCAGTTCGTGCCCCATGTTCCACAGCCCGATCTTTTCGACCGGACGGCGGGTCAGGGCCTGAACCAGCTTGTGATCGGGCGCGATGCGAACAACCGGGGTCAGTCGTCCCTTCCAACCGCCAGGGTGCAACAGCAGCTTGCCGTCGTCCTGGCCGTGCCGCCAGAGGATCTCCTTGCCCGACTCGCTTCCCCAGTTCAAATAGACGGCCCTTGGCTCGCGCCGCATCTTCACACGCAGTTCCTGCGGATCGCCGAGCACTCCGCCGATACGCTCCTGCTTGTGCAAAGTGCCTTGAAAATCGCGGGCGTCGTGCAACGTCCCACGTCCTGACTCAAGCAGCGCAAAGAACTCGGCCAGCACCGGGTCGGCAGATCTCTCGGACCTGGCCGGAAAGCGAACATCGATCGGCACGTTCTCGTTCGACTTCTCCACCGGCGTGGCTGTTTCGAGGGGGTGAACCGCCGAATCGGTCGCGGGAGCCTGCGCCATTTCCGCTGGCCGGTTGGCAACGCCGCGGGCGATGACCACCCCGACGACAACCAGGCCCAGGACGATCGCGACGGTCTTCCAGGCGGTCCGTGGCTTCGCTTGCGGCGGATGCGCGTTGTTGGGGTCGTGCATGGAGAACTTCCGTTCCTGGAGAGTGAAGGAGCTCGATCCAACGGCGCGAAGCCTCCCCTGGGCTGGCGTCGCCCCGTCATCGCTCAGCAGGGAAGTACTGCAACATGACATAGGTCCGCATCGAAATTCAAGAGGGGAGCGACAAGGGCCGCTTCAAGTTACCACTTGTCGCGACTTCAGCGGGCCAGATGTTGGTCACTTGCCGCCGAAGTAGGCTTTGTCGCGGGCCTCAAACCCGGTATAGCCCAACAGGTCGTAAAGCTCTTGCCGGCTCTGCATCGATTCCAGCAGGCCCGCCTGCGTGCCTTGTGTCAGCAACTCGGCCAGCGCGTCTTCGACGGCTCGCATCGCGACGCGCAGCAGCGTGACCGGGAACAGCACGCCGGCGTAGCCGAGTTCGGCGAAGACTGAGAGGGGCAACAGAGTGCTCTGGCCGAACTCCGTCATGTTGGCGACTAGCGGCGCGGGGACCTCGCGCGCAAAGCGTTCGAACTCGGCTCGATCGGCCAGGGCTTCGGGAAAGATCCAGTCGGCGCCGGCATCCAGATAACGCTTGGCCCGATCGATTGCCTGGTCCAATCCTTCGACACTGCGGGCGTCGGTGCGCGCCAGAATAACCAGGTCGGGGTCCTTGCGAGCCGAGGCCGCTGCGCGGAGCTTGGCGGCCATGACCTCGGGCTCGACCAGGGCCTTGCCGGAGAGATGCCCGCAGCGCTTGGGGAGCTGCTGATCTTCTAACTGGATGGCTGCCGCGCCGGCCGCTTCCAGCTCGCGCACGGTCCGTTCTACATTCACCGCTTCGCCGAAGCCGGTGTCGGCGTCGATGATGGCGGGGACGGTGACCGCCCGGGTCAGAAACGTGGTCTGCGTCACCAGCTCGGTGAGCGTGAACAGCCCGATGTCGGGCAAGGCCAGCGTGCCGGCCGAGAAGGCAGCGCCGCTCAAGTAGACAGCCGGAAAGCCGGCCTTTTCTACCAGTCGGCCGACCAGCGCGTTGAACGCCCCGGGAATGGCCAGCGTTCCTTGCTTGGCGGCTTGGCGAAGTCGTGTGCCGGGAGAAGTGGGCATGGGGGGAGGAAGTGGCGAGTGGTGAGTGGTTAGTGGTTAGACAATCATAACCCGAAGCGTCAGCGAGGCTGCACCTTCGCGCACCCAGCGCGTTAAAGTAGCAGGCACACTCCGTGTGCCGTCCGCTAGCGCTCTCTACAACGAATGCCCGCAGCGCTTAAGCGAGTTTCGGCGGACGGCACACGGAGTGTGCCTGCTACTCTACACTCGCCACTCGCCACTCAACTATGCATCCGCACAAACGGATCCCCTGCGCCGATGATCCGACTCTCTTCAACGGCCAGCTCGCGCAGCCGCTCGGTCACCTCCTCATCGCTGCCGAACTGCCGGGCGAACTGCACGTAGGTCGCGTGATGCCGGGCTTCGGATTCGAACAGTCCGCCGTAGAAGTTCGCCAGTTCGGTGTCGGCGATGTGATCTCGCAGCACGGCGAAGCGCTCGCAACTGCGGGCTTCGATCAGGGCGGCGATCAAGCAGCGGTCGATGACCCGCTGCGGCTCCCCTTTGCGAACCAGCTCGTTCAGCCGTGCCCCGTAGCTGCTGGGCTGCTGCCGGCGAAAGCGAATGCCGCGGGCCTGCAGAATGTCGAGGACCTGGCGGAAGTGGGCCAGCTCTTCGGTGACGATCTCACCCAACGGGGCCACGAAATCGACATGCTCGACGTAGGAGAAGATGAGGTTCATGGCCACGCCCGCGGCCTTTTTCTCGCAGTGGGCGTGATCGATCAGAACCTCGTCGAGCGAGCGCTCGACTTCGGCGACCCATGCCGGATCGGTGACAGATTGAAGACTGAGCATGGGCCGAGGCACTCCCTCTCCTCGAGAATGGTCATCCAGGAGGAGAGGGGCGCGAGGGAGACTACTTGCTGTCGGCCAGCTTGACGGTGGCCGGGTACTTGGCGTCCTTCAGGGCGGTCAGGGCCTTATCTTCCTGATACTTGGCCGGATCGACCATGAAGCTGACGGTGTGATTCTCGATGTCGGCCTTGATGCCCGCGACGCCGGCCACGGACTCCAGGGTCTTCTTCACCTTGGGGAAGCAGGCGAACTCGCAGTGCATGTCGGGGACCGACAGGGTGACGGCCTTGTTGAACGAAGCGGGGATGACTTCCAGCTTCTTGGCGTCCGAGGTCTTCTTCTCTTCCTCGACCTTGGTCTCTTCGACCTTGGTTTCGACCTTCGTCTCTTCAACCTTCGTCTCGACCTTGGTCTCTTCCTTCACCGGCAGAACGGGGGCGGTCGCGTCCTTCTTGGTGGTGGAGTTGCTGCCCGTCTTCTTTTTGGTCTTCTTCGCTTCGGCATCAGCGGTGGAGGTAGCGGGAGTGCCCTTGGCGGGAGGAGCCGTCGGGGCGCCGCAACCACAAGCGAAAACGACGGCGAGAGCGGCCACAATGCGACGAGACATGCTTCAGGGTTCCTTCTCGGGGGAACAGGGGGCGGGCGAAGACGAAACTGACTTGATTGTGGCACAAGAAAAGGGGGCTGAGAAGGGGGGAAGCGTGGAAGAAGACAACCGCCGCGAAGCGTGGGGAGAGGAAGGAATGTCCGCCGACACGAGGGGCCACGCCGGGGGGGGCGCCGTGCGACGATGCGGTGCGAGCGATGGTTTGAGATGCAATGCGTAAGGCAACTACGAAGGCGTTGTCCGCAGACGGACGCAGATTTACGCGGATGAAATGCAAGAAAGAAGACGGACGCTGCGTTCCTCTGCGGAGCCAAGTCTCTGTAGTCTGCCTTTTGTGTTTCATCTCAAATTTGTACGGACACATTGGAGCGAGCCGGGGCATCTCGCGCGTGGCCTTCAAGATCAGTTCGCGGAATGTACTCCGAGGACCGTGAAGCACTCCCCTTGAGCCCAGGAAGGCCTTCCCTCAACTGGCAGCCATTTCAGAAAAGGGTTCCTGCGCAGCGAAGGGTATGCGGGCACAAAAAAGAGCCGCTCCTTGCGAGAGGAACGGCTCCTTGGAAGACAGCGATGTCGATGTGCCAGGCCCGGCGGCTATCGCCCTTTGGTCATCACGGTTATTTGATTTAACTTCCTGTTGGTCGCCGTTGACTACCGGCGATGAGGAACGACCAATCTCGCCGCCGATTTGCACCCGCGATTCGACCAATGGTCGAACGCGGTTGCTAACGGTTCGCAGGATAACCAATAAATCCTGGAAAGTGATTCGAGCGAGCGTCGCGGGTTCTTGGACAGGACTCTTGCGAGCTCCTCATGCGTCGGACACAGACGAGCCAACGGGAGTGCACGTGGCGTATTCGGACACGATTTCCTGTGCCAACTGCCGCGCGTTGATCGGTTTGGTGTACCACTTGTCGACACCATCGGGTCCGAGAGAAACGCCTACTTCTTGACGTTCCAAGCCGCTGACCCCGTACAGGCGCAGGCCGTCGAATTCTGATTGCTCACGAAGCATTCGAATCGTGGCCGGGCCATCCAACTCCGGCATATACATGTCCAACAGCACAAAATCGGGCTTGCCATTTCTCCGCAAATGATCGATGGCTTGCCGGCCATTGGCAACTAATGACGCTTCGCAACCGTAGCTGTCCAACAGTTCCGCCAGCAACCGACCTTCGTTGGCATTGTCCTCGACAATCAGCACCTGCGGTGTCTGTTTCATGGAACGCGATGCTGGCTTGTCGCGGGTGGCCAGTTCGTCATTGATGGTTTGGAAGGCGCGTAACGTGCTCTCAATCAGGGACTCGACTTCATCCCAGCGTCCCGCATCAATACGCTTCTGGAGAACCTGTAGCCCCAAGCAAGCCACATTCAGCCGGTCGCGAACTTCGTGCCGAAAACTGCTCAGGGCTTTCTTGGCAAATGCATTGGCGAGATCTTCCGCACTCTCCGATGCGTTTGTGGTCCCGACGGACTCCAGCATTTCACCGCGCAGAACAGGCACTTCCGGAGGAGCGACAACTCCCAGGCGAACCACCTTGCCGCCCGTCCTGACGACCTGAACTTCAATACCCAAGTTTGGAAAGCAAACCTTCTCATCTTGTCGACGTGACAGTACCAACATGGCAGCCATTCCTTTATTGGTTTCACGGACCCCGAAGTGCCTTGCTTGCCGCAATGTTATCGGCTGATTCTCCACCGGTAGAACATCACGGATTGCCACCCCGAAATGGAACTCCGGAGTGGAATTGGTCAAAACACCTCGCTCTAAGTGCCTGCCACGCTGGAAGGCACCGCTTCAACAGGGGAGAGGGTAGGAAACCGAACCGTCCTTGGATGCCATCGAAATCGATGTTGGGAATCATTCCCAGGTGACTACTCAATCCTTCGTTGTGCAATCTGTTGAAATCAGAAGAAACTGACAAGAGCAGTTTCAGCTTTTTCCCTGATATCGGTGCTACTGCCAGCAAAGCTGCCGGCAGCTGGATCCATACGGTCGAAAGTGTAACCCCGGTCGCCCATTTCAAATCACGACACCGAGGCGATTCCCAGCAGCGCTGTGGGGACGTGAACGAACGGCTTACCGATTTCCAGCCCCTGGTTATTGATGCTGTATTCGTGGAACTGTTTGTCGTGTTCCGATCCGCGCATCTTGATGATAATCACGCCCCGACTCAGTTTGCCGTTTTGCTCGACGTAGCGGAGCAGGACGATTGCATCAGTGATCGTGGAGATGTGGGCGTCTGTGATCGAAATGCCACCCGACAAACTGGGCGATGAACTGGTGAACAAGCTACAAACCTGTTGTTGCTTTACGAACCCTGTCAGCCCGATCACAAACTCGCGGAAGTGGCGAACACTTCCGATCCGTTCCAGCGCGGAAATGCTGTCAAGCACCAGTCGCGAGGGGCGGAACTGCTCAATCTCGCGCTGAATCGCATAGACGTGCCCCTCGAAGCCTTGCGCTTCGGGATACTGGCAGACCATTTTCAGAAGGCCGGCACGTTCCCATTTCATGAAATCGCGGCCCCAGGAGCCAGCATTGCGCACAAGCTGCGGTCGCGACTCCTCATAGCCCAGGTACAGCACTCGCTCGCCCCGTCGACATGCCTCGGACGCAAACGTGGTCGCCATTAATGTCTTGCCGCAGCCCGTCGGACCGCTGAACAGGATGACCGAATCCTGGAAAAGTCCTCCCCCGGCCATCGCATCGAACTTGGCGTTGCCGAAGCTGATGCGATCGGCTGTGGACGCCTGGGTCAGCTCGAGTTCCGCCGCCGACAGGGGCAAAATGCAGAAGCCTTCGGATTCGATCGTAAACGGGAACTCGTCCTTATAGTGCCGATCGCCGCGGAGCTTGTAGATCTGAATCGTCCGCCGCACCTTCTCTTCGATGAGCTGGTGCCGCAGGACAACGACGCAGTCCGAGACGAACTCCTCGATCCCATACCGTGTGACTGGGCCGTATTCTTCCAACCGCTCGGCCGTCATCACCGAGGTGACACCCATTTCCTGCAAGTGATCGGTAAGCCGCAGAATCTCGCGCCGCAGGATGCCGGGGTTCTCGAACTGATAAAAGAGCGCTCCCAGAGAATCAAGCACGACCAGTTTTGCGTCGATTTCCTTCACCGCATCCGTGATCTGGCTGATGATGCCCGAGAGATCATAGCCGCCTGCCTCGACAACAGTCCGGTCCAGCGACGCGTCGAGAATGACGAGTTTCTTTTCGAGGACCAACGTCGGCAGGTCCCAATTCAGACGCTGGACATTCCGGACAATGTCTGCCGGTTTCTCTTCGAATGTGACGAAGACCGCCTGGCGTCCGAAGTCGGTCATGGCGCGATACAGCAGTTCGGTGGCAAACAACGTCTTCCCGGACCCCGACGTGCCGACGAGCAGGGTGTTCCGGCCCTCAACCAGGCCGCCCAGGCTGATGTGCTCAAAGCCGCGAATCCCCGACGGCATACGGCGAATCGGCGCGACATCCAGTAGTTGGTTCATCGCGATTCCTCCGCGCTGCGTGCACTGGAAAGGACGGAATCGCCATCGTTTCCGGTGAGCCCCAACTGATCGAGCACCTTCGCGCTCTGAGACAGGTCACCCAGAATCCTGATCATCGGAAGCGGTTGTTCTCGAACCAGCATGGGCGTGGCGACCACCCGATGTTCGCGCGCTTGGCGAGGTTCCTTGAGAATATCCACGACAGTTAATGTGCATCCGCCCTCCAGACGTGGGCGAATGAGTCGATCGAAGTTTGCCAGAGCACGAATGGCAAGTTCGCCGCCTCCGGCGATGAAGAACGTATACACGTGCTTTTCCATAGATCTTACCATTGGTCGTGTGTCACACTTCGCGACCTTATTGCGCTAAGCGCCACTGCCTGGCCTTTTGCCCGCACGCTCTATCCGGCACGCTTCAAGGATCCGGAACAACTCGGGAAGATGCACCGGCTTAATCAGGTGATCATCAAAACCCGCGTCAATCGCCGCCTTAACATCTTCGGGTGTTCCGTATCCGGTTAAGGCGATCAATCGCGGAGGATTTCCCTGGGCTTCACGCCGGACACGCCGCGCCAGCTCGTAGCCGTCCATCGCCGGAAGACCGATATCCACCAACGCTACGTCCGGGTTTCGCTCCAATACCGCGTTCAGACCCGACAGGCCATCGGCCGCTTCGATGACATGATGCCCGTCATCCTCCAACAGCATTCGGAGCATCCGTCGGGCGTCATCGCTATCTTCCACCAGCAGGATCTTGAGCGTGTCGTCGGCAGCGTCCTTGGAAGTCTGACCCGACGGCAGCGATTCGCAGGCGACCAGCGGCAGTCGGACTAAAAACGTAACTCCCCGACCGTCGTCGTTGGGGCAAACGTTTGTCGAGCCACCGTGCAAGTGAACGAATGAACGAACCAGCATCAGTCCAATGCCTAGCCCGCCGTCACTGCGGGCCAGCGTCTGTGCGCCCTGCACAAAGGGGTCAAAGATGCTGGGCAATAGTTCCTCGGGGATTCCAGGACCATTGTCGCGGACGCTGATCTCAACCTCTGTCGCGCGCGGCGCGGCGCTTAAGACGATCTCACCACCGTGGGGAGTGAACTTGATCGCGTTGACGAGCAGGTTGACAACGATTTGCTCCAGCCGTGTCGGATTGCCCCAGACCCAGAGCTCCTGTTGGGGCAAGTCGGCCTTGAACCGGTGCCCTCGTTGCGCGACCAGGGGTGCGACCGCTTCCACCGCATCGGTCAGCACACGGTGCAACGCGACTCGTTCCGAGACGATCGAAAGCTTTCCACGCAGGACGCGGGTAACGTCCAGCAAATCGTCAAGAATGCGAGTCAGGTGGCCGAACTGACGGCTGAGTACCGCAGAAGCTTCGCGACGGGATTGCGAACCAAGATTGTCTTTGGCCAACAGTACGGCCGAACTCTGGATCGCCGCCAGCGGATTGCGCAGTTCGTGCGAGAGCATCGCCAGAAACTCATCCCGTTGTCGGGTTTCGTTTCGCGCCTCTGAGACGCTCCGGTGGTACGCGGTGACATCCTTAAGCCGTAGGAGGAGCGTCCCCTCGGGGCCATCTACCAACGGTTCGATCCGCAGTTCGACCAGCCGGAGCGTGTCGTCATGAGAGATGACGTTCACGTGAATCGGCTCGTCGCTGGGAACGGAGGGGAGATCGAACACCTCGCCGACCAATTCCGTCGTTCCATGCCCCAACAAGAACTCGGCTGCGGCATTGGCGTAGCCGATTACAGCACCGGGCTCGAGGATGACGAACCCTTCATCGGCATCTGCCACAATCGCTTCGAACCGTTTGCGTCCCGCCTGAGAGTGAGGGAGCCCGTTACGCAGGTGTTGTTTGCGCCTCTCAGTCATCTGGAAGTCCCTCCAGCCGATCCGCTTATCGCAACGTTCCCGGTCTCTTCCCCGAGCCTCGATGGTCGTACCGCACCTGTCCCCCCGTGCCGAGCCAACAGATTTCATGCGGAACGGCAGGTCAGTATGTCGAGAAGTCGAATGCTAATGACGCGTGCGCCGACCGTCAAGTACTTGACGGATTGCCGAAAGGGCTTGAAAGCTAGCAGTATTTCGGCCGATTTTTGGTACAGTTGAGGCGGCCCCCAGCCGTCAATACGAGCATCGTCAAATGGCTTTGGCGGGCGCCGAGGAGATAGGAATCCATGATTGCTAAATATCAGACTGGTAATCGCTTATTGGACCAGCTTCCTCCGGAGGAGCTGGAACGCCTATCTCAGCAGATGGAACACCAGGTGTTGCCGCTTCGCGAAACACTCCTTGCGCCTCGAGCACCGCTACAGTACGCCTATTTTCCCGTGACCAACGTCTTGTCGACGATTGTCGTGCTGCGTGACGGCTCGGCAGTCGAGGCTGCGGCGATCGGCAACGAAGGGGTCGCGGGTGTCGGACTGTTGATTGGCGAGCGTCTAAGTTCCTATTCGCTCGTTCAGCAAGTTGAGGGAGAGTGTCTGAGGGTGCCGGCAGTCAACTTCCGAAATATGCTGCGTGAGAGTCCGCAACTGCGAAATGTGGTCGAGCGTTACGCGCTGATTCTATTGCGACAATGCGCGCAGAACGCCGCATGCAATGCACGTCACGATAGTGAGCAACGGCTTTCGCGCTGGCTGCTCGCCTGCGCCGACCGCGCCGGTCGCGACGAGTTCGACTTCACTCAGGACTACCTCGGCGTGATGCTCGGTATCAGCCGGCAAAGCGTGAGCGCTGTCATTCAATCGCTGCAGATGCAGGCGTTAATCAGCTACCGTCGGCGCCACTTGCAGATCCTCGACCGTTCGCGTCTGCAACTAACCGCGTGCGAGTGCTACGAGGTTGCCGTCGCCACCTACAACGAATTGATGGAGCCCGCGGCCTGATCTGGACCACCTTGGGCAGCTTCCCTCGCAGGATGGCCCTGGATATGCCAGCCAGACGATTGACTGACCGCTATTCGCTGCTGCTCTTTCGTGCCCTGGCTCCTTCGGGTTGACTGGCTTTGCCGAACTAAGGATCGAATGGATCGGCGAGCACAGCGAGAATAGGTTTGAATGCACCTCTAGGGCTGACGCTTGAAGACGTGGAGGAAAAGCTGCTTCCCCCCGGGGTGGAAATATCTCGAACCTGGCCTCGACGAAGAGCGAACAGTGAGGGCTGGAATCCGCAATCGCGCAAACTTTCGTGTAAGAATGTCGGGCCTATCGCGTATGCCCCGCCTGCAGACGCGGCGGTCGGGCTGGTCACTTCTGCAGACCTGGCAGAATCCACAAGGTATTCTTGCCCCCAACTCTCCTGAGAGCGATACTGACGTTCTATTTGGCCTGCTCACACGCCGGAGACGGTTCGGCGAATGCGGTGGGGCGCGATGTTCGGCACCAAAGAGAATAGAGCGGTCGGGCTCTCCCTCAATTGGTGTATCGTTTCTTGATCTCTGACCCTCGTGGATCGTCACGATGCATCGCTCGCGGCCAGCCTTACTTATGGCGTGCATGGTGCTAAGCAGTGCTGCCTGGGCTGACCCTCTCTCCGATTCCAATTTCAAACGATTGGTTGAACGCTACTGTGGCGATTGTCACAGTCCGTCTGCCAAAGAGGGGCGACTTGATCTGGCCGGCCTCGTGACGCAGTCGGTGGCCGCGAACAACCTCACTTGGGAGAAGGTGGTCCGAAAGATCGAGAGTCGGCAGATGCCCCCGGTCGGCGAGGATCGGCCCGGCGCGGCCGACTACGAAGCCCTGTCGCACTACCTCGTTACGCGGCTGGATGAGGCGGCGGCTAAGCGACCACGCCCTGGCTCCGTCGATACGTTCCGGCGTCTCAATCGCACGGAATACCAGAACGCGATCCGCGACCTGCTGGCCGTGGAGATCGACGCAGCCGAACTGCTCCCCGCGGATGAGTCTAGCCGCGGATTCGATCACATCACCGTCGGCGATCTGCCGCCAGCGTTGTTGACGCGGTACGTACAAGCGGCGCAGAAGATTGCCCGCCTTGCCGTTGGTTCGCCTTTGAAACGCCCCGATGGCAAGAGCTATCGGATCGCAGCGGACGTGACGCAAGAGCACCATGTGCCCGGGTTGCCGCTGGGGACCCGGGGGGGCGGGTTGTTCCGCCACAACTTCCAGCGAGCTGGCGAGTATGAGGTTCAGGTCCGCCTGACGCGCGACCGCAACGACGATGTCGAAGGGTTGCACGAAGCGCACCAGTTAGAGATCCTGCTTGACGGCAAGAGGTTGGCAGAGTTCGTAGTCCGGCCCCCCAAGAGCGGCAATCTTGCGGACTTTGACGACTCGAAGTTGCTCGCTCGAATCAAGGTTCCGGCCGGTCCGCACGACTTGGGAGTGACGTTCGTCCGCCAAGGCGCATCGCTGGAAGAGACGAAGCGTCAGCCGCTGAACGTCCACTTTAACCTCCATCGCCACCCGCGATTGAACCCGGCGATCTACGAAGCGTCGATTACGGGACCATTCACCGGCCATGAGGCACCCACACTGCCAGGCGACACCCCCAGCCGAAGGCGGATCTTCATTGCCTGGCCGAAAGAGAATGGCGAGGTCGAGTCTTCCGCCCGCAAGACGCTTAGCGCGCTGGCGCGGCGAGCCTACCGCCGGCCAGTCGAAGACGCAGACCTCAATCGCCTGCTGGAGTTCTTTCGCGAAGGTTATAAGGGGGCTGGGTTCGAGGCAGGCATTGAGTCGGCGCTGGCGGCCCTGCTGACCAGCCCCCACTTCCTGCTCAAGATCGAACGAACTCCGGCCGGGGTCGCCCCTGGCGAAGGATACCCGGTCACCGATCTCGAACTGGCCTCGCGGCTGGCCTTCTTCTTGTGGAGTTCCTTGCCAGACGACACGCTGCTCGACCTGGCTGAGCGCGGCGAGTTGCGCAAACCGCAGGTCCTGGAGGGGCAGGTCATGCGGATGTTGTCCGATGACCGGGCGTCGAACCTGGCGACCAATTTCGCCAGCCAGTGGTTGCACCTGCGCAATCTCGATGCGATCACGCCGGACGGGCGGCTGTACCCCGATTTCGACGACAACCTCCGCAAGGCAATGCACTGCGAGACGGAGTCGCATGTCCGCGCCATGGTTGCCCAGAACGGCAGCCTGCTCAACCTGATTCGCGCCGACCACACGTATCTCAATGAGCGTCTCGCTAAGCACTACGGCGTTCCGCACATTTACGGCAGTCACTTTCGGCGCGTCGAGCTGCCCGCCGACAGCCAGCGAGGAGGACTGCTCCGCCACGGCAGCATCCTCACGGTAACTTCCTATGCCACCCGTACTTCGCCGGTAATCCGCGGCAACTGGGTGCTGGAGAACATCCTCGCCGCACCTGCCCCGCCCCCTCCCCCCAACGTGCCGTCGCTCGACGGCCAGCAGGTCGTTTTCGAGGCGCTGGCTATCCGCGAGCGTCTTCGTAAGCATCGCGAGAACGTCGCCTGTGCCAGTTGCCACAACCTGATGGACCCCGTCGGCTTCGCGCTCGAGGGCTTTGATGCGGTGGGCGGCTGGCGGGAGCAGGAGGGAGGCAAGCCCATCGATATGAGCGGTGGCCTGCCTGATGGCAGCCGCTTCGCGGGCGTGGCGGGGCTCGAAGCGGCTATTTTGAAAAGACCCGAACTGTTTGTCACTGCGGCCACCGAGAAACTCCTGGTGTTTGCGCTCGGCCGCGTCGTAGAGTTGGACGACGGCCCAGCGATTCGCGCGATCGTGCAACAGGCCGCACAGCAAGACTACCGATTCTCGACGCTTGTACTCGGCGTCGTCCGTAGCCCGCCGTTCCAAATGAGGACCGCACGATGAACATCATCACCGGCACGTCTATCTCGCGACGCGCCATGCTTCGCGGTGCGGGCGTTGCCATCGCCCTGCCGTTGCTGGATGCCATGTTCCCGGCAGGGCCGGCGCTAGCCAGGTCCGCCGCGGTCAAGACCGTCAAGCGACTGCACTACGTCTACATGCCGATGGGCTGCGACCACTCCCGCTGGACGCCCAAGGGGGAGACGCTGGATGACCTGCCGTTCATCCTCGAGCCGTTGGCGCCGGTGCGCGGGCAACTGAACGTCATTGGCAATCTCGAACTGGCCAACGCGTACCCGGGATCCCACGCGACGTCCAATTCTGCGTTTCTCAGTTGTGCCAGGGCCAAGCACACGGAGTCAACCGACTACTACCTGGGCGTCACCGCCGATCAGGTTGCCGCCAAGCAAATTGGGCAGGGGGCCAGGCTGCCATCGCTGGAGCTTTCAATGGACCTGGCCCAGATGGTGGGCCAGTGCGACAACGGCTATGCGTGCGTCTATCAGAACAACCTGTCGTGGTCTTCGCCGACCACGCCGCTCCCGTCCGAAGCTCACCCCCGCCTGGTCTTCGAGTTGATGTTCGGCGAGGGAGGCGGCGTCGACGAACGCCGGGCTTCGCTGCGGCGACAAGCCAGTCTGCTGGATGCGATGGCCGAAGAGATCAGCAGCCTGAAGCGCGCGGTGGGCGAGGCCGACCGCCGCAAGGTCGACCAGTATCTGGAGTCCATCCGCGAGGTCGAGCGGCGGATCGCCAAGGCCGACTCAGACGTCAACCAGGGCAAGTTGCGCGACCTTGAGCGGCCATTGGGTGTGCCCGCCTCCTACGAGGAACACGCAAAGCTAATGTTCGACTTGCAAGTGCTCGCCTTGCAAGGTGACGTTACCCGCGTGACGACGTTCCAGCTTGCCCGTGAAACGTCCAAACGCAGTTATCCAGAGATCGGCGTTCCGGACTCGCACCACCCATTGAGCCACCACGGAAATGATCCGGCCAAGATCGCCCGCCTGGCCAAGATCACCCGCTTCCACGTCTCGCTGTTCTCGTACTTCTTGCAGAAGCTCGCTGCGACCCCCGAAGCAGGCGGCACGCTGCTCGATCACACGTTATGCCTTTTGGGAAGCGGCATGGGCAACCCCGACCAGCACGACCACACCGACCTGCCGACCCTTGTGGCGGGTGGGGCGGCGGCGGGCCTCAGAGGGGGCCGGCACATCCGCTATCCCAAGGCCACCCCGCTTGCGAACCTCCACTTGACGCTGCTGCAGAAAGCAGGCGTCGATCTTGAACGCTTCGCCGACTCCAGCGGCACGACGACCGAGTTGTTCGAGCCCGCAAAACTCTGAAAGAGTGTGACGATGCAGACTATTCGCCACGCACCGCTGCTGACTCCGGCATGCTTCGCCGTCGCTGTTGTCTGTTGCGCCATGGGCTGGGGCGACGAGGCTTCCACGGCTCCGCTGGCCGACGCCGTCGAGGAGCGAGCCGCCGCCGTGGTTGCCCGCCTCCTCTCGCAGGGCGTCAACGTGAACGCCCAACAGGCGGATGGTATGACGGGGCTCCTCTGGGCCGCCCATCACGATGACGCCGACATGGTGCAACGGCTCCTCGACGCCGGGGCGGACGTCAAGGCGACCAATCGATACGGGATCTCTGCGCTGTGGATCGCGTGCAACAACGGCCACGGAAAGATTGTCCAACGGCTGCTCAGCGCTGGCGCCGATCCGAACACCAAGCGCGACGGCGGCGAGACCGTGCTGATGACCGCGTCGCGCACGGGGAAGCTGGAGGCTGTGGAGGCGCTGATTGGCGCGGGCGCCGAGGTCAATGCCCGGGAACGCCGGGGCCAGACCGCCCTCATGTGGGCCGCGGCCGAAGGACACGCCGACGTCGTCAATGCCCTGCTCGAGGTCAAGGCTGAGTTCCGCGAACCTCTGAAATCTGGCTTCACGCCGTTGTGTTTTGCGGTCCGCAACGGGCACGTGGGCGTAACGAAGCGCCTGCTCGCCGCCGGCGCGGACGTCAATCGAGCCATGCAGGAGGCACGCGGCGGACGCGACCTGCCTGACGCGAATACCTCGCCTCTGCTGCTGGCGATGGAGAACGGCCACTTCGAGCTCGCCGCTCTGCTGCTGGCCGCCGGAGCCGACCCCAACGACGATCGCACTGGATTCGCCCCGCTGCACGCGCTGTCTTGGATTCGCAAGCCAGAGCACGGAGACGGTGAGACGGGCACGCCGCCGCCGCGCGGCTCAGGCCGGCTGACCAGCCTCGACTTGGTTCGCAAGCTGGTCGAGCATGGGGCCAACATCAACTACCCCAAGAAGTCAGGCGGGGGCGGCCGCCTCCGCATCTCAACGGCAGGCACGACGCCATTCTTGTGCGCCGCCTCGACGGCCGATGTGGAGTACATGAAGCTCCTGATCGAACTCGGCGCCGACCCAAAGGCCGTCAATGGCCTCAAGCAAAACGCTCTGATGCTGGCGGCCGGCATCGACGAAAAGCCAGAAGGCGATGGTCCTGGTACTCCCGAGGAGCACCAGGCCGCGGTCGTCTTTGTCCTCGGCCTGGGCGTCAACGACATCAACGCTGTGGATAAGAACGGCCAGACCGTCATGCACGCCGCGGCGTACAAGTCACTGCCTGAGGTTATCAAGCTGCTCGACGAACGTGGTGCAGACATCAAGGTTTGGGCCGTCAAGTCGAAACAAGGCCGCACGCCGTTGTCGATTGCTCAGGGCTATCGCCCGGGCAACTTCAAACCCAGCTTCGAGACCGTCGAAGCGATCAAGAAGGTGATGCTCGCCCGCGGCGTTACCCCACCACCGCCGCCTCGCGAGTCGAAAACCTCTTACTAACTCGATGCGACCGTCTAGTCTAGTTCAAACAAAAAGAGCTAGTTTCAAGCGGTTTTTGTTGAGTAGCTTTTCAAAAGCCCGCCGAGCCTCTTTCGGCACTCGAGCTCTTTGCACCGCACGCTGTCCGCCGTCTCGCGCGGACTCTTGCCCACCAGCGGTAGATTTCCCTTCGCTTGGTGCCGACTTTCCTGTTGAGAATGAATCACGAATTCAGAAACGATGTGCCGCAGATGCGCCCCAAGCACCGCAAAGTGATCCAGGCATTCGGTCTTGAGGGTCTGCCCCCAGCGTTCCGCGAAGGCATTCATGTTCGGCGCCCGTGGACCGACACGCTTCACCTCCAGGCCCTCAGACTCAAGCACCGAGCAGAATACAGCGGTGAACTTCTTATCGCCGTCGCGCAGCACGTAGGTCCGCTTGATCGACTGGACCTGGAGATACATCGCGACCCCACGAGGTGAAAGACGGCATTTCCGAACACCGCCACAGGGTGCCAGGATAGCCGGAGAAAAACGCCCGTCGACTGACGAAGGAGGGGGGTGAAGTTCTCCCACTGCCCGCGCTCGCCCGGAGACGCCTCAAAGAGTGCGCGCCAAAGAGAGCGCTCTCCATTTTCTTTCTGTTCGGACATCGTATCCGAACATTGAGGGCGAGTGTTGTCTCAGAAACGTTGGCAATTGTCCCAAAACCACGGATGCCAAGCGCTATCTTCAGTGAACAAGCGCGTCATCCTGTCACCAGTAGAGGCTCCTTAGCCATGGCGGATCGTTTACTCGTTCGCTACCGCAACTTCGCCATTGTCTCCTCGTTGCTTGTGTTGTCTTGCGGTGCTTCAGCCTCAGCTGAGCCAAGTCCAAAGGCATCGCAAGCACACACGAAGGCGCTCAAGGCCCCGACGGCCCTCAAGGTCCACGGAATCTTTCGGAGCCACATGGTGCTCCAGCGCGACAAGCCGATCACGATCTGGGGTTGGGCGCCTTCCGGCCAGGAAGTGACGGTCTCTCTGGGTGAACACAAGGGTGTCGCAAGGGCCGCTGCCGACAGCGGCAGGTGGGAAGTCGCCTTCGATCCACAGCCCGCGAACGCCAAGGGCCAGTCGCTCATTGTGCGAGCGGGCGACCAGACCGTGCGGATGGACGACATCTTGATCGGCGATATTTGGGTGATGAATGGTCAGAGCAACATGGCTTTCGCGCTACGCGGCGTGTTCGAGGCAGATCTCGAATCTGCCACAGCCCATTTGCCGTTGCTGCGCCACCTGCGAATCAATTCAGGCGCCGAGTCTGAATACGTTGAGACCGACATCAAGGACGAGTTTCTCAACGGTAACAACGCAGATAAGAACTGGAGAGTCGTCACGCCAGAGGCAGCGTTGGAGATGGGTGCGATCGGGTACGTGTTCGGCTCGCGCGTGCAGCAGGCGTTGCAGATTCCAATCGGCATCATCGACAACGCGCGGGGCGGGGCGTCCCTGGAAAGCCTGGTCCCCCGGCATCAATTCGCCTCGCATCCCGATGCGGCCGCGTACCTGGCCTGGGTCGATGAGCGACGCGCAGCCTTCAATGAGGAAGAGTTTCTCACCGAGCAGATGCGCAAGTACGAGCAGTCATTGGCCCAATACGAAAAGCAGGTGGCCGAGGACAAGGCCAAGGGACGCACCGCCAACCGGCGCAAGCCCAACAAGCCCGAGGGCAGTATCCGGACCTGGTCGGTCCCAGGACGCAGTCCGAGCGATGCAGCCGCCTGCTACAACGGCATGTTCGGTGTGTTCAAGGGGCTGAACATCAAGGGGGTTGTGTTTCATCAAGGCTTCAACAATGCCATGATGAACACATCCTGCAAACCGAACTTCTATCGTTTGCTGATGAAGCTCATGGTCCAAGGCTGGCGAGAGGACTTCCAGGACCCGCATTTGCCAGTGGCCGTCATCGGGCTCTGCGCAGGGGGGGAAGCGCAAACTCCTCTGAACTTCGAGGAAGAAGGCCTGTCGACCGCGTCGTACATCCGCGAGTCACAGAGACTTGGTCTGGCGGACGCTGGAGACGCCGAGCACACCGGCTACATCCCCTCGGATGACCAACGCATTCCGCAGTTGCATACGCAGAAGAAGAAGGAACTCGGCCTGCGCGCCGCGCGCTGGGCGCTGAAGACCGCGTATGGCGCTAAAATCACATGGGACGCTGCGAACCTCGTTTCCGCCGTCCCCGAAGGCCAGACGATGGTGCTGACCTTTGACCGTGCGGTGTATCCCGACGACAAGAGTCCGCTGATCGAAGGGTTTTCGATCGCGGACCGCTCGGGGACCTATTTCATGGCCGAGGCGTCGATCCGGCCGGCCAAGGACAAGGCCCTGGCTAACCGCCAGATTGTTGTCTCCAGCCGGTTGGTGGTCGAACCGGTCTCTGTGCGGTACTCCTGGGCCCGCGGCCCGATGGGCAATCTGAAAGTTGACGGCAATCCATGGCAACCGCTGCATAGCTTCCGCACCGATAACGCCGACTTTTCCGCCGAGGTGTCGCACATGGACCCGGACGGACCTCAGAAGAATGCCAAGGCGATCAAGATTCTCAAAGCACAGGCAGCGGCGGCCCTCAAGAAGCGACTGGGGGGCACCGATCCGTCGGTCTCTCCTTCGGGATCCTGAAAGCTGGTGACCGTCATGCATTCTTCCGAAGCAACGCCAACGATGAAATCGACGCGAAGCGCCAGCGCGTCCGCGTGCACCTTGCTGGCCATCATGCTCTCGTGGCCGTCCGCCTCGCTGCAGGCCGACGATTCCTTTGTCGTGCCAGGCAATGTTGCAAGTATTCTGCAGCAACACTGCATCGAGTGCCACGGCGTTGATGTGGCTGAAGGCAATATCCGCTTCGACATGCTGGCGAAGCTCAACAAGGACGAACGCAGCGAGTTGTTGAACAAGGCCCAAGAGCAGATCTTCTTTCGACGCATGCCGCCCGAGGATGCCGGGAAGCCGAGCTCCGCGGAGCTCAAACTGCTGGCCGACTGGCTCTCCAAAGAGTTGCACAGGGTTGGCCAGACGAGACTGGAGGACAAGCTCCGCAAGCCCGAGTATGGCAACTATGTCGACCACTCCAAGCTCTTTTCCGGCGAGTACGCCGACCTGCCAGGTTTCACGTACGACAGGCGTTGGTTGATCAGCGAGTATATCTTCGCTGCGAAGTTTCAACGGATTCTGCAGGATCGTACGACGGCCCGCGTGCAGGGGAAAAACGTCCCCGTGCTCGGAAGCCACAAATTCGCACAACTTAGTCTGACAAATCCCTTTTTGCTGCCCGCACGTTCGGGGGTGAGGTACTACGCCGACACGGATCTCACGGGCGGGCATCTCTCGAGCATGTTGACGAACGCCCTGAAGGTCTCCGAGCACATCACCGTCAATCTCGCGAAGCGGAACAAGGGATATGTTCCAGCCATCAGTCAGATCATGGCGATGGAAGATGCCCACCAAGCCACGCTGGCCTCGCGTCGGCAGTTTCTGAAGAGTTTTATCGCCAGGTTGTGCGACGAGTACTACGGCAGCAAGAACGAATCACTGCTGCCTAAGTTCACACCCGTGCAGCTGAAAGAAGTCCAGACGCTGCAAGCCGGGGAGACGTACAAGAAGGCGCCTTTTCACGTCGCCCAGAACATGCTGAAAAGCCTGGACGGTGAGGATGTCGTCTACCAGGCTCTGCTTAATCCCCAGAACAAGAACAAGACCGATGAGGAGCTTCGTGCTTCGTGCGAGCGCGCCTGGTTCTACTTCGGAGACCACGAACGCACCATTCAAGGGCGTATGACGATCCTCCGTGACTATCTGCCCGAGATTCGCCAGCACGTCAAAGACAACAGCAGCAAGCTCAAGGTGCTGGAGTACAAGCCGCTTAGTGACGCCGAGATGCAGGTCGTCCGTGCCTCGCTTGAGAAGCATCGCCAGGTTGGCGATCACTACCAGAATCTCATCGACAAGTGCCTGGCAAGCTGGGCAGAGGAGTTTCAGCAGGCAAGGATGGAAGCGGGGCCGCCTTCGGACAAGCATCTCTCCGAGTTGATCGATCAGTTGTTTGTCCAGATTCTCGAGCGCTCACCCGATGCCCCGGAAGCCGCGCAGTATCTGGCGCTATCCAAGACCTACGTCAACAGGCTCGGCAATCTCAAGGCGATTCAGAAACTCATTCAAACGCTGATCTTGAGGAGCGAGTTTGTCTACCGCCAGGAACTAGGAGTGGGAGCAGCCGACCAGTACGGGCGGAGAATGCTCTCCCCGCGAGACGCGAGTTACGCCATTGCTTATGCCCTGACGGACCAGAGCCCCGATAAAGAACTGGCTGAAGCTGCGGCAAGTGGCAGGCTCAGCACCAAAGACGACTACAAGCGGGAAGTCACCCGCATCCTGAAGAAGCGAGATGCTTACTATCTCGTCGACAAGATCCTTGCAGACCACAACTTTCAGGAAAACACCACGGACACGGCGATCCGGAAGCTGCGGTTCTTTCGCGAGTTCTTCGGATATCCCGAGGCGATAACAATCTTCAAGGATGAGAAACGATTCGGTGCGGACAGGCTGGGGGACGCCACGTCGCGACTGCTGAGCGAAGCGGATCGGATGGTCGCTTACATCCTGGAAAAGGATCAGAACGTCTTTGAGGAGCTGCTGACCACCGACAAGTTTTACGTCTACCACGATGGCGACAACGAGCGAATGCAGGCGGCCTCCGACCGCATCAAGCGGATTTACGAACACTTCAAGGATCTTGATTGGAAGAAATTCAAGAAAGAAGACCTGCTCGAACACAGGGACTTCTTGAAAGAAGTCAAGATGCGCAGCGTCGACCCGGACAACCTGGATGCGCGAAACCGGCAGGGCACGACGATTCAACTGTTCAAAATGTCGATGACAACGATCACGGCGCGCTTGGACAAGGGGCAAAAGGAAGCGGCGCCATTCGATCTGTACCGAGGCTACGGCAACGACTTCATGGCCGGATGCAACGTTGCCAAGTTTTTTAACTACAGCCTGGACAACTGGGACTACCACACAACGCAGCCAGCCCAAGTGGCCAATCGCAAAGGCATGCTGACCCACCCCGCCTGGCTGATCGCGCACGCCAAGAATACCGAGACGGATCCGGTGATCCGCGGCAAGTGGATCCGTGAAAAGCTGCTGGCGGGCACGATTCCCGAGGTGCCCATTACGGTCGATGCAGTGATTCCAGAAGACCACAGCCAGACCCTGCGCGAACGGCTCACCCGTGCGACGGAAACCCAGTATTGCTGGAAGTGCCACCAGAAAATGAACCCGCTGGGCTACGCCTTCGAGGAATACGACGATTTTGGTCGCTTTCGCCGGGACGAGTCCCTGGAGTACCCAGCGAACCTCGTCAAGAAGGGCCCAGATGAGGGCGATCATCTGACGGATAGGCGCGACATCTACAAAACGCGGCCTGTCAATGCGACGGGACATCTAGACGGCACAGGCGACGAGTCACTGGATGGAGATGTCAAGAATTCGGCGGACCTGATTGACCGACTTGGCAAGTCGCGCCTGGTGCGACAGTCGATCATTCGCCATGTCTTCCGCTACTTCGTGGGCCGCAACGAGTCCCTTTCAGATTCGAAGACGCTGATCGACGCGGAGAAAGCCTACGTCGACAACGGGGGGAGTTTCGACGCCGTCATCGTCTCGCTGCTGACTTCCGATTCATTCGTGTATCGCAAAGCTCCCGAGGAGTGATCATGTCTGTCAACCGACGACAGTTTCTGCATACGACGGCGCTGGGCGCCGGCGTGCTGACGCTAACCCCTGCGCTGGACCCGCTTGTCGCGGCGATGGCCAGCGAGATGGGGCCTCGTCGCTTCGTCTTCATCCGCAAGTCCAGCGGCATCCGTCCGCAGGAAGCAGCCCTGGTCGACTTTTCAGACCGCGACAAGGCGCTCGACGAGAAGAAGGAGCCGCTTGAAGTCGACTTGGCGAAGCACGAACTGCCCAAGTGGCTGCGCGGATTGGATGCGCACAAGCAGCACATGACGATTCTGCAAGGGCTCTCATCCAAGATGAGCGAGAATGTTCACTGGTCCTTCTCGTCGGTCATGGGCTGCTTCAAGTCGAACCGCAACACACTCAGCGCCATCAAACGCACCACGATCGACTTTGAGCTGGCCAAGCTGTTTCCATCGCCATTCGGTCATGTCGAACTGTCGTTTGCCGGCGGTCGGACTGGCATTGTGGACGGCTATTCCGCTCCGGCACCCCAGACGCGGAACTACTGCTATGCCGATCCGGAGACGGCCCGCGCGGAGCTGTTCAAATCCGCTGTGAATCCAGAAGCAGTCACCTCAGACAACGACATGCTGTCTTTCTTGCGCACCCGAGAGGGGCAGGAGGCCGTGGGCATCAAAGGGCATGAACTGAAACGGCAGGCGATGCACGTCGATTCGATCGAGGCCATCCGCGCCCGCAACAAGAAACTGGTGGAGATGGCCGGTTCTCTGGCGAAGCATGTGCCGCAACTTGCGGCGGTGCATGCCAAGGGCGGCCCCGATGCGAGCACACCCGAGAAGCAGGCCGCCATGACCGATGTCCTAGTGGCGGCCCTCGTATCAGGCTTGACCAACGTCGTGACCTATACGATTGACGACCTCGGCACTCCCATCACTGGTTTGCCGGGCAACGAGACGGATCGGGTGGGGATCCATCCGCTGGGACATGACGAGGCCTTTGGCGGGGTGCCCGCTTGGAAAACAAGAGAGCAGATTCGGATTAGTCACGTTAAGCAGATGGAAACGATCGTCACTCGGCTCAAGCAGGTCCCCGAAGGGAAGGGGACAATGTTCGACAACACGATGATTATGTACTTCCCGGAGAACGGCGAAACCCACCATGGCACCGGCGTCGAGGCGCCGTTTGTGATCATGGCCGGGGACAACTGCAGGCTGAACATCTCGGGTCGTTACATTCGCCTGCCTTATCACGGCACGAAAGGGCATAAAACCCTCGGCAACTGGTACACAACGTTGCTCAACGCGCACGGCAACCCGGTCGAACACTACGGAGACCTTGATGTCGAAATGTCGCGGAAGAAACTGGATCAAGAAGGAGCGATCCGACAGTTCCTAGCCTAGCCGAGCTTTCCTCCTTCCGATAAATCCATCCGCGATCCTTGGCAAGAATAGCATGGAAGCGATCGCCGAATTCTGTCTCGGAACTGCTCCAGCGCGAGGGACCCCTCAGTACCTCCACGCTCCGCGCCAAAGTTGGCCTGCCCCGCGGGGAGGTGACAATCGACTGGGAGTCGCTACATGCGAGGTTCCGCGGGAATCTGCGCGAACAGCGTTCCCCCGTGGACACGACCTCGGTACTGCGCTGATAGAAGAAATCGGCCCCAACCGTGTAATCAGTGGTGCCCAAACAGGTGTGACGTTCGGGGAGTCGTGCGAGCGGATGCCCAGGCTCGAGGACCCGGCCGTGGCCAATGTCCTGAAGCAACGTATCGCGTTCTCGCACATGTTCGGCGTCCTCTCGGCGCGCATCTCAGCGGCCAGTTCTCGTAAGCCTCATCGCAAGAAGGGGGTTCCGAACGGGGAGGGCAGTGACAAACGGCAAGTTCGGCTACCCGCGATTGCCTGAGTTTCCTGCACGAGTTCGGATGCGCGGCTCGTTACCGAGAGCCCCCAGCATTTGAGGATCACTTCTTGGACTTGCCTTTGCCTTGGGGATGCTCGGTGAGCGTTTGCTTTACGAGGCCGGCAAATTCGTCGGCCTGTCGCTGCCAGACCATTTCCAGTTCCTTGACCTTCTCGGGCATCTGCGCGGCAAGATTGAGGCTCTCCGCGCGATCGGTCTTAAGGTCATAGAGTTCCCAGGGGGCGCGGGCGGCGGCAACGAGCTTCCAATCCCCCACACGCACGGCACGATTCCCTTCGTGCAGCCACCAGAGGCTCTCGCGGGGAATGACTTCGTCCTTGGCAAACGCTGGAACGAGACTCTTGCCAGGAGCGGCAGGGATCGGCTGTCCCTCCCATTCCTTTGGCTTTGTAATGCCGGCGAGTTCCAGCAAGGTAGGGACGATGTCTACCACATGGGCGGGAGTGCGGCGCAGCTCATTGGATGCGGTAATGCCCTTGGGCCAATGCGCGATCAATGGGGTGCTGATGCCTCCTTCGTGCACCCAAGTCTTGTGACGCCGATGGGGCGTGTTGCACGCGCTCGAGAAACCCGGGCCGAGACAGAGATAGGTTGCAGCGCTGCCAGGCGCGGCTTGCGGATCATGACCGCCGTTGCGGACCATCATTTCGGCGCTCGCGCCATTGTCCGAGGCGAACAGGATGAGCGTGTTGTCATAGGCGTCCATCGCCTTGAGTTGTGCGAGGACGCGCCCGATCTCCTGATCCATTCGGTCCACCATGGCGGCATGGATGGCCATCTTTGTCGCTTGGAAGCGGCGCTGTTCCTCGGTCAATTCGCTCCAAGGAAGAGGGCGGTTCACTTCGCCGGGGCCGAGCTTCGCCAGGGCATCCGGAAAGGCGTAGGGCGGACCGACTTCGCGCTCCAATGCCGATAGCGTGGTGCTGCTTACGCCCATCCCCTTTTGTCGGGCAAAGCGGGATTCGCGCATTTCTTCCCATCCAGCCAGGTATTTATCGCGATACCTGGCGATGTCTTCCGGCAGCGCATGTAGCGGGAAATGTGGGGCGATGAACGCAATGTAGTGGAAGAAGGGTTTGTCCACATGATTCGCCGCGTGATCCTTGAGACATTCGATGGCGTGATCCGCGGTGGCGATGGTGGCGTAGTACCCCTTCTCGTCGGCCGCGGTTTTCACGGGCACGTCGTCAATCGTGTTGCCTGCGGACGTGAAGAAATTGCCCTGGTTCCTCATGTCGAGCGAGCGGTCAAATCCCGCCGCCAAAACCTTGCCGTCAATATGCCACTTGCCACTGTGATAGCTCCGATAGCCCGCCGGCTTCAGAAAGTCGGGCAGCAGTCTTGCCCACTGCTGTCGCACACCCTGACTGCCGCCGGGCAATCCGGGCAGAGCATCGCGATGAATCTGCTGCGCGTAGTATCCCGACAGCAATGCTCCACGCGACGGCCAGCAACGCGCCGTGTTATAGAACTGGGTAAATCGCAGCCCGTTCTTCGCTAAGCCGTCCAGGTGTGGCGTTGCGATCTCGCCGCCGTAACACCCAAGGTCTGAATAGCCGAGGTCGTCCGCGAGAATGAAGACAATGTTCGGCCGAGCAGGCCTGGCGCCCCCCGGATCCGCCGCGTGCAGGGTCGAATGGAAAAAAGCCGCGATCGAGAAGGCGACGGCAAAGTGTTTCATGGAGCTTCCTCAGGGCGGGCGTCCGAGAGCAGTCTGGATGAGCAATGAGTGGGGCAAGCCTCGGAATATTTCATTCCAACATTGGATACGAGGAGCCTTCAGTGTTGGTTGACAACAACGGAAGAAGCGGGAGAATCTCGCGCAAAACATGCAGACTCGATCGCCAGACAGCGAGATCCAGGGATGCCGATGCTGTGCCGAAACTGTTGTACAACAATAGGTTCGGATGCGGCGGAGTGAATGAAAAATGCGAGAAAAGTATCCTGCGGGCAAACGCTTCTGGCCATGCACCGGAAGTCCAAGCATCCAAATAAGATCGGGCTTCCGCGCATCTCGTTTCAGTAGACTTGGCGCAAATTGAACCCGCCTTTAGCACCCGCGGCGTTTCCCCCCCGCACCATCACCCTCAGCGACGCATCCAGCATACGTCCGTTCATGCAGCGTCACAAACCTGAATGAAGTCACCTCGCCATGAAATTGACCTCTCTCTTCTTTTCTGTCCTCTGCGTGTGGTTTACCACGTTGCAGGCGGCCGAACGCAAGCCAAACATCATCTTTATTCTCGCCGACGATCTCGGCCAGATGGACATCGGCGCGTTCAACCCGAAGACGTTCTACGAGACTCCGAATATCGACGGACTTGCAAAGCGCGGAATGCGGTTCACTCAGGGCTACGCTGCATGCTGCGTGTGCTCACCCACGCGCGGAAGCATCATGACGGGAAAGTATCCGCCACGCTTCGGAATCACCAACTTCATCCCAGGTGGACGCGCGGGCAAGCTCTTGCCTGCGCCGAATGCAGGTCAATTGCCTCTCGAAGAAGTGACCATCGCGGAGTCACTGCGGGACGCAGGGTATACGGCCTTTTTTGCGGGGAAATGGCATCTCGGTAACGTGGGCTTTCTGCCTGGCGATCAGGGCTTCTCCGTTGATTCCGGCAGCGATACCGGACCAAAGACACAAGCCGGCAAAGGCGACCGCAGTTCGACGGATCGAAAGGATGATCCGAAGAGCACGGATCGCATTGCCGAAGAGGCTGTGAAGTTCATCGAACGAAATAAAGGCAATCCCTTCTTCGCCTACCTGCCCTTCAACGCCCCGCACGTGCCCATCGGCGCACGAGCCGATTTGGTGGCGAAATGGCAGGAGAAGGCGAAGCAGGCGCCTGCGGACTCATGGGGTCAAGAGGGCAGGAGTCAGGTGCGCCTTGTGCAGAACAACGCGGTGTACGCTGCGATGTTGGAGCAATTCGATGCGGGCATCGGCCGTGTACTCTCCGCATTGGAGAAACATGGCCTCACGGAGAGAACGATTGTCGTGTTCATGTCGGACAACGGCGGGCTCGCCACGGCCGAAGGCCATCCTACATCCAATCTGCCCCTGCGTGCCGGCAAAGGCTGGCCCTACGAAGGCGGCGTGCGCGAGCCGATGATTGTCGTCGTGCCCGGGATGACGAAGCCTGGCAGCACTTGCGATTCGCCCGTGATGAGCACCGACTTCTATCCCACGCTACTCCAACTCGCGAGCCTGCCGTTGAAGCCGGAGCAGCATCTCGATGGCGTGAGTTTCGTACCGCTGCTTCAAGGTGAAGTAATGCAGCGCGGTAAGCCACTGTTCTGGCACTATCCGCATTACGCCAATCAGGGTGGCGCACCCAATGGGGTGATCCGCGACGGCGATTGGAAGCTTATCGAGTGGTATGAAGACGGCGCCCTCGAACTCTACGACCTCTCTCAGGACATCAGCGAGAAAGACAACCTTGCCGCACGACATCCCGATCGAGCGAAGTCGCTCCACGAGAAGCTCATCGCATGGCGCAAGGAAGTCGGCGCTTTGATGCCGACGCCGAATCCAAAATCCGATCGCGTGAAGTAGCCGTCAAGCTCACTTCACCCGTTGTCTTGAATGCGGCTGAGCAATCCAACCCAACGCCGCCCAAACTCGAACGGTTGGCCATCGAAATCGACGGGATTGAGATCGAATCGAAACCGGCCGGCAAACTCACACGATCAGGATTCTGACCCGATGAAACTCGCAATCCGGTTTTTTATCTCGCTGCTGGTGATTCCGTGGACGACGCTCCATGCCGCCGAGGTCCCGGCCAAGAAACCGAACATCCTCTGGTTCGTTGTTGACGATATGTCGGCGAACTTCTCATGCTATGGTGAGAAGCTGATTCAGACGGCACACGTGGATCGGCTCGCGCGGGAAGGGACTCGTTTTTCGAATGCCTTTGTCACCGCGCCGGTTTGCTCGGCATGCAGGTCGGCCTTCATCACGGGCATGTACCAGACCAGCATCGGGGCGCATCATCATCGTAGTGGACGCGGCGAATTAAAGATTCATCTGACCAAGGGCGCCGTGCCGGTACCGAAGCTGTTTCAACAGGCAGGGTACTACACCTGCATCGGCAGCGGGCTGCCCGTGGCGGCCGGCTCCGCAGGCAAGCAGGGAAAGCGGGTCGGCCCCGGCTTAGGCAAGACAGACTACAACTTCGAATGGGACGCGAGCATCTACGACTCTTCGGATTGGTCGGGGCGCCAGGCTGGGCAACCTTTCTTCATGCAGGTGCAGCTTGCAGGTGGAAAGCTGCGGGGCGGAACGGACGACAGCGCCAAGCAATTTTCGGCCAAGGCGAAAAGGGAGCTTGGAAACGCGACCGATCCCGATGCGGTCACGTTGCCGCCGTATTACCCGCGCGATCCAGTGTTGCTGCGCGACTGGGCCGCGTATCTTGATGCGGTGCGTTTCACGGACAAGCATGTCGGCGATGTCATCGCGCGACTCGAACAAGAAGGGATCCTCGACAACACGCTGATCATCTTCATGACCGATCACGGCATCAGCCACGCACGCGGGAAACAGTTTCTCTACAACGAAGGGACGCACATTCCGTTCGTGGTGCGCGGCCCGGAAATAAAGTCGGGACTGGTGCGCGAGGACCTTATCGAGCACATCGACATGGCCGCCATTTCACTGGCTGCCGCCGGGATCGCCGTACCGCCTGCAATGCATGGCCGCGATGTGTTCGCGAAAGACTATGCGCCACGCACGGCTGTCTTCGCGGCGCGCGACCGCTGCGACGAGACCGTGGAACGCCTTCGCAGCATCCGCACCGATCGTTTCCTCTACATTCGCAACTTCTATCCGCAACGTCCTCACTTGCAGCCCAACGCTTATAAGGACGCCAAGAGCATCGTGAAGACCTTACGATCGTTGCACGACAAGTCCCAACTCGATCCGCTCGCGGAGTCGCTGTTGTTCAGTCCGACTCGGCCTGCTGAAGAACTCTATGAATGGAAGACCGACCGTTGGCAAGTGACAAACCTCGCGGCTGATCCTGCGCATCGCGCGACGTTGGAGCAGCTTCGGGCGAGGCTCGATCAGTGGATGATCGACACTCACGACCGCGGCCCGGAATCCGACGCGATGTACGACAGCGACATGACTGTCTATCTCGGCAAGGGCAACTCAGTGGTTGAGAAGAACATCGCGACCATGAAACAATGGGGGAAGTCTGAAAAGACGAACCCAACGAACTGAGAGTTGGGTGATGATTGTGTACGAAGATTCTGTTCAGAGCGTCCTTCCTCAGTCGATCGATGAACCTCAACTGACGAGTCGAAAGTATTCCATGACCTGCGAACACCTCCAACAACTCTTTCATCTCTGTCAGACAAGCCAGCTCAAGTTGTCGAGTTCGGACCTTATCCACATTGTTTGCAAACAGTGTGATCGAGAAGAGGTTTGCCCTTCGGTGCTCGTCGAACAATTCGAGTTACGGCGCGCGGATCGGGACGCGAGTCCGACCGAAGAGGCCAAAATGCCCGGTGAAGCTCCGGCAGGTCGTGAAGCGCAGCAGCGTGAACTGCCCGCGTAAGGCAGTAAACAAGAACGACCGGCCAAATGGGTTGGTCGATCTTTGAGCGACCGCTCCCGAGAGCCACCCCCGCCTGGAGATGTCCCCGTGCCTAGATACTTGCTGGGTGTGCTTGCCCTCGTCGCTGCCGTTTCTCCGGCCTATGCCGCGGACCCAACGCGAGGTCCAAACGTGGTGCTCATCGTGGCCGACGACATGGGCTTCGCCGACATCGGATGCTACGGCGCCAATGATATCCGGACCCCGAATCTGGACAGGCTTGCGAAGGAAGGAACGCGATTCCTTGATTTTTGCGTCGCGCAACCTGTCTGCACTGCCTCGCGGGCCGCAATTATGAGTGGCTGCTATCCCAATCGGATCGGCCTCTCGGGAGCACTCAACCACACAAGTACGGTCGGGATTCACCCGGATGAAATGCTGCTGCCGGAGCTCCTTCGCGCGAAGGGTTACTCCACCGCGCATTATGGAAAGTGGCACCTTGGCACGCGGCCCGCATTCTTTCCCACGCGCCACGGATTCGACGAGTGGGTGGGTTTACCCTACTCGAACGACAACGGCCCGCTCCACCCAACAATCAAGGGCATCCCGGCGCTGCCGGTATACGAAAACAGCCGGGTCATCGAGTTGGACCCGGACCAATCCCAGTTTACCAGGCTGTTCACGGAGAAAGCCGTCGGGTTCATCAAGACGAATAAGGACAAGCCGTTCTTCCTCTATGTACCGCACGTCATGCCCCACGTGCCGATCTTCGCTTCGGATGCTTTCCGGGGAAAATCCGCCCGCGGACGATACGGCGATGTGATCGAGGAACTCGATTGGGGCGTGGGCCAGATTCTGGCGGCCCTGAAAGATGAAGGCGTCGACAAGAACACGCTGGTGCTGTTCCTTTCCGACAACGGACCGTTCCTTAGCTATGGCGAGCACGCCGGGCGATCGGCCCCGCTGCGTGAAGGGAAACTGACGGTATTCGAGGGTGGGGTGCGGGTTCCCTTCCTGGTGCGTTGGCCCGGCAAAGTGCCGGAAGGTCGTGTTTGCGGCGAACTCGTTACGGGTCTCGATCTGCTGCCAACGATTGCCAAGCTGACGGGCGCCGACCTGCCGAAGGCAAAGATCGACGGGGTCGACCTTGCGCCGCTGCTGCTCGGAGAGAAAACCGCCAGCGGACGGACCTCGTTCGCCTACTTCTCGGGGTCCGAACTGCACGCGGTGCGGCGTGCCCGGTGGAAACTGCACTTTCCCCACGACTACCTGGTCGTGAACGGAACTCCTGGCAAAGACGGAAAGCCCGCGAACTACGAGCACATGAAACCCAATGCCATCGAGGAGTCGGGCATTCGGGGCATCGCCAGCCGTCACGGTTACCGGGTGGAGAATCTGGGATTGTCGCTCTTCGATCTGGCGAACGACCCCGGCGAAGCGAAGAATGTGGCGGCCGAGCACCCAGAGATCGTGAAAGAGTTGACATCGCTGGCGGACGACTTCCGCCGCGATGTGGGCGACCCGCTCACGAACATCCAAGGGAGCGGACTGCGAGCTGTCGGACGTGAAGAGACCACCCCAAAGCCATGACTCGACAGTTTGGGATTCAAAACCCCTTACCTGGAGGAATCCGCCTGTGATCCGCTCCTTCGTCACTCTGGCAGTGATCCTGATCGCGACGGCGCATTTCGCGCACCCGGCACATGCGGCGGAAAAGCCAAACGTTTTGTTCCTTGTTGGCGACGATCTCCGCGCAGACCTCGGCTGCTATGGCTCCTTCGCGAAGACTCCGAACCTTGATGCGTTGGCGGCTCGTGGGATGCGATTCGATCGCGCGTATTGCCAGCAGGCCGTTTGCAATCCTTCGCGGTCGTCGTTCCTCACGGGCAAACGTCCCGACACGCTGCACCTATGGGTGAATGGCACGCACTTCCGCACCCACAATCCGGAGGTCACGACGCTGCCGCAGTGGTTCCTGCAGCACGGCTACGAAACTCGCGGCATCGGCAAGATCTTCCACAACTGGCACACGAAGGAGAAGGGAGATCGTCGGTCGTGGAGTGCGGACGAGTTTCTGCACTATGCCACTCACGGCGACGACAAGCCCGAGGTTAAGGGCGATCTGCCGCCGAACCTCGCTCTGGACATTGGACGGGATTACGGGAACGTACCGTTGTGCGAGCGGCGCGACGTTCCTGACGAGGCCTACTACGATGGTCGTGTTGCGGCCGAGGCCGTGAAGGTTCTTGGCCAGGTGAAAGACAAGCCGTTCTTCCTCGCCGTTGGCTTCTGGAAGCCTCACGCCCCGTTCAATGCGCCGGCGAAGTACTGGGATCTCTACGATGCCAAGCGGATTCCGCCCGTTGATCCCGCCCGCCCGAAGGACGCGCCAGAGGTCGCTTTCCATGACAGCCGCGAGATTCTTGGCGTGCCGCCCCAGCAGATCACGCTGAACCCCGCCCAGATTGCCGAAATGCGACACGGGTATCTCGCCAACGTCAGCTATATGGACGCCCAGATCGGGAAGGTGCTGAAGGCGCTCGATGATCACCGCCTGACAGAACGAACGATCATCGTGTTCCTCTCGGACCACGGCTACCATCTCGGCGAACACACGCTGTGGGCCAAGACCTCGTGCTTCGAGTACGACGCCCGAGTGCCGCTCATCGTTTCGACGCCCGCCATGAAAACGAGGGGAAAGGGGACGCCAGCGCTGGTCGAACTCGTCGATCTGTTTCCAACGCTCACTGAGTTGGCGGGGCTCAAGCTCCCGACGGGACTGGAAGGCGTGAGCCTCGTACCGGTCTTGAACGATCCGACCGCCAAGGTCAAGCACGCGGCCTTCACGGAACATCCACGTCCCGCCTACGCAGACCGCACGCCGACGGGCGTACCTGATGCCATGGGCTACAGCGTTCGAACCGCGAGCGGTCGCTACACCGAATGGCGTGATTGGTCAACGGCGCGGCTGATTGGCGCGGAATACTATGACCACGCATCCGACCCGACTGAACTGACCAATCGCGTGCAGGATGCGCGAGTCGCCGAGCCGTTGAAGGAGGCCCGTGCCGTGTTGCACCAACAGTTCCCGCCAGGCGTGCCCCCGGCGAAACGCTAGTAGCGATCCAGTGAAATGTTGACACGCGACAAGGCCGAGAGCTCAAGAACAATCTGGCGGTTTCCAGAGTACGACGAGTGGCGGGATGGGCGCGAGACATTGCGCCGAAGTCCTATTTCTCATACTCATACACCACGTTCCCGTACACGTCGTGATGACGGAAATGGATCGAGCTCCCGGCTGCGGTGGGCTGCACGGTCACCGACAAGAAGCCCCCTTTGGCGCGATGGAACTTGTGGTAGGCCTTGTCCACGCCCGGCGTGCCGCCGGCATGTTCGTTGCTTGCAGCGCCGGCGGAGAACTCCTGCACGCCGGTTTGCGGATGGACCGAGTGGTACTGCCAGTGGCGGTCGCCGCAGATGATGAAGAAGTTCTCTGGAACATGGGCCTGCAGCCAGGCGCGCAGCTCGTCTCCTTCGTGACGGAAGCCCGCGTTGGCGTGGTTGTCGTTCTTGCCCTGTCGATCCGGTCCCACCAGCGGCGTGGGACTCACCAGTACTTTCCACCTGGCTGTGCTCTCCTGCACTGTCCGCTGGAACCAGGCCTTCTGCTCGCGGCCCCAGATGCTTTTGTCCGGTCCATCGGGCGTCTTGTTCGGCGAGCGGAAGTCGCGGCCATCGGTGAACCAGAGTTGCAGATCGCGACCCCAGCGGAATGTGCGATAAGCCGGTCCGCCCGACAGGGGCGCCTGCTCGCGAAAGATCTTCTGTCCTTCAACGAATGTAAGCTCGCCCATCTTGGCGCCTGGCCAGGAGTCGTTGTTCAGCGTGTCGTGATCGTCCTTGAGCCAGTAGCTGCCCACGTTCCGCGTGAATTCCAGCAGCCGGGGCAGGCTGAACATCCGCTCCCAGTGGTAGCGAGCTAGCCGAGCGGTGACGGCTTTCGGGGCGTCGTTGTCGTAGTACACCAGATCGCCCGTAAGGCAGGCGAACTTTGGCTGTAGGGCTTGCATGGCCGGGTAAATGTCGTGCCCGTCCACGTGCCCGCGATCCGGGTATCCCTGGCAGGTCATCACGCAGAATGTGAGTTCGCTGGGCGCGTCCGCCCGCGGCGATGTGCTGAACTTGCCCCGCAACACACCATGCAGCGGCGCGCCGCCGGGTCCCGCCGTCTGGCTCTCGTAGTGGTACACCGAGCCAGGCGACAGGCCGGCGAGGCGGAACGGATGAATGAAGTCCCCTGCCGCGATGCATTCGGCCCAGTCCGTAGTGGTCGCGTCGCTGAGATCCACCTGGCGGCCGTACCGCAGCCGCACCCGACCAGAGATGCCGGGACAGGCCCCTTCAAACTGATCCACGGGACCGTTCGTCGCGGCGGGCGGCTCATTGGCTACGTTCTTCTTAGGGAACGTCACACCGTGTGAATTTCGAGCGGAGTGCTGCGTGAGCCTGGTCCAGACCACCGCAGACGTATCCGTGACATCGCCCACTCGTACGCCGGTGGCTTGATGCGTCGCGGGAGACGGCTCCTCGGCTCCGCATGCTGGGAGGGCAACCTCAGTTGCCAACAGCGAGCCGATGGCCAACTGAGAAGCGCCAGCCAGAAACTCACGGCGATGCCTCCCCTCAACAGACGTTCGAGTCATCTGATTCTTCTCCAGTTGCTAGCGGTGGTGGAAAGACCGGGATCCCGACCTTCGCGACATGTCTGCCAGGAGCGGAGAACGCAAGCGATCGGATGGCGTGCTGCGCCCGGCTTGCTACTCCGGCGCCTTCGCCTTCTTTCCCACCTTCAAGAGCTCTTGGGGGCGAGCGTCGCGGAAAGAATCGAGAACCCCTTGCAGGAGCAGGGCCGCTTGCTTCGCATCCCCCGTGAGCGAAGCGATGGCCAAAGGGCGCGATTCCTCGCGATCCGCTTGGAGATCGTAGAACTCCCCCGTCCGGTAAAGCTTGAAATGCCGGTTTGCGGCGAACTCCCCCTCCAGCTTGCCGTGGGGAGCGTACCACGAGTATCGCCAGTTGCGCGGCTCGCCTGCCTCGCCCCGCAATTGAGCTGCGAAGCTGCGGCCGTCGATCTTCAGGCCGGAGGGGAGCTTCACGCCGGCGGCTTCGCAAAGAGTCGGCAGCACGTCGACGCTGTCGATCATATCTTCGACCACGCGACCGCCCGACTTCATGCCCGCGGGCCAATGGACCACCAGCGGCACATGGGTCCCCGTGTGCGACAGCTTCCCTTTGCCGCCGACTACCTCGCCCGTCGTGGTCTGCGAGCGGATTCCCTTTCCCGTGCCGTTGTCGCCCAGAAATATAACCAGCGTGTTATCGCGGATCTTCAACTCGTCGAGCTCGGCCAACAGCTTGCCGACCAGTTTGTCCGCATAGGCGACCATGTCAGCAAAGTGACGCGGCCCCGCCTTTTTGCCCGCTTTCTTGCCAGCGTCGGTGTAGTCGGGGCTGTCGGGCGTGGCCGTGAAGGGATCGTGCGTCAGTATCATAGGATAATAGAGAAAGAAGGGACCGTCCTTCTTACGGCGGATGAAGTCGATGGCAAAGGCGTTCACTAGATCGGGCCCGTACTCTCCGCCGGTCCAGTCCTTCTCGACGCCGTTGATCTCCAGCCCCGGGTTCTTGTAGCGTTCCGGCCGACGCAGGTGTTGCCATAGGCAGTACTCGTCGAAGCCAAACTTCTTGGGCAGGTCTCTCTCGCGGCCGAGTTGCCACTTGCCTGCCATGCAGGTCGCGTAGCCGGCCTCCTTGAGCGGATGGGCGAACGTCATGGCCCGCGGGTCCATCTCGCCAAACGAAGAGTAGTTGCGGATGTTGTAGAGGCCGGTCATCAACTGGACGCGGGTCGGCGTGCAAAGGGGCTGTACGTTGCAGTTCGTGAATCGCACTCCGCTGGCGGCCATTTGGTCGAGGGCCGGTGTCTTATACGAGGTGCTGCCGTTACAGCCCAGGCATTCGTAGCCGAAGTCATCGGCCATGATCACGATGAGATTAGGCTGCGCATTGGCCGCGCAAGCCGGCCCGTCGTAAGCGGCAAACGCCGAGACCACAATCAGAAGAACGAGCATCGAACGCGGGCAAGGCTGAGACATGGTTAAGTTCCGGGCGGGAAGGATGAAATAGGTCGGCAGGGTATTCCGCTCAATCCCTCGCTGCATTCCGCTCGCTTCGGTTACTTTCCCTCGGCCCCGGCTTTCTTCTTGGGAACTGCAAAATCGTCTTTGTCGGCCGACCAGTTAGGCGATTCCGTTTCCATCTCCACCACGAGTTCTGAAATCTGCTTTTTCAGCTCGTTGAACCGCGCGGGTTCTTTGGCGCTCAGATCGGCTTGCTCTTGTGGATCGTTCTTCAGATCGTACAGCTCGAACCGGTCCAGCGCCCGGTTCGCCAGGATCTTAAAGTCGCCCACCCTCATTCCGAACTTATACGATCCCGGCGCAATGGCGCAGTGAAAGAAAAGCGGCTTGGGGCGCACAAGCAGCTCGCTGCGGAACAGCGGCAAAAGACTGACGCCGTCGTAGGGACGGTCGGCGGGTGGCGTCACTCCGGCTGCCATGCAGGCCGTGTGAAAAATGTCGGAGCCGATGACGGGCGTGTCGTGCGTCACGCCGATTGGAGTTTTCCCGGGCCAGCGCACCAGGAAGGGAACGCGAACGCCCCCCTCGTAGACATCACGTTTCCGTCCCCGTAATCCGCCCGTTGCGCCGCGAGTGCGAGCATTGTCGCCCCTTCCTTCAGGTCCATTGTCGGAGGTGAAGAGAACGAGCGTGTTGTCGCGAAGCTTCAGTTCATCCAGGGCAGCCATCAAGACGCCGAACGCTGCGTCCATTTGACTCACGTTGCCGTGGTGCTGCCGCACTTCGGGTTCCAGATCGGGATAGAGCGCCATGAACTTCGGATCCGATTCGATCGGCAAGTGCGGTTCATGGGTCCAGACCTGCAAGTAGAACGGCTTCGAAGTGTCTCGCTTCTCTTTGAGCCACGTCACAGCCTCTTGGGCAACAAGTGGAGCGGAATATCCCGTCATCGGCCCGACAGCTTCCCCGTTGCGAATAAAGTTCTTGGGATTCTGATGGCTCGGGGCTGCATTGTTCTGCGTGGCCATCCACCACTCGAAGCCGTGGTCGTTGGGTTGTGGTTGCTCGGGCGAATTGAACTTGCCGTTAAGATGCCACTTGCCGACATGGCATGTGGCGTAGCCTTGAGTCTTGAGGAGCTTAGCTATCGAATTCTCCTGGACGCGCAGGTGCATCTCGCGTCCTTCTGCAATCCAATTCACCACTCCATTGCGCAACGGTGCGCGACCCGTCAGAATCGCGGAGCGCGACGGCGAACAGACGGCGCATGCCGAGTAGCCTTGCGTGAACTTGACCCCTTGCGAAGCAAACGCGTCCAGATTCGGCGTCTGGATCACTTTGTTGCCATAGCAATGCAGGTCGCCGTAGCCCAGATCATCGGCAAGGAAGACGACAATATTCGGTGGAACTTCGGCAGCCTGTGTAGCACTTGGCACCGCCTGTCCGAGAAGGCACACCAGGAGTGCGAAGGATGCCGGAGAACGGAGAGAAGGCTTCATGGAACCCTGTTCGGCTGAGCTGGACGGTTGGCGTGAGAACGCCAGGATTTACTACGACTCGGGAGTTGCGGCGCCTCACGGCTTCTTCGCGGCGAGCTTAGCCTTGGCAGTCGGCCAGGCGGGATTCGTCTCGGCCTCCCAGACCTTCACGTTGTCAAACCAGATGCCGTCGCCAGCCGCCGGGAAACCAAAGTTCGTCTTGGGTCTTTCGAGCCCTGGCGCCGACCCGAAAGCATGATGCGCGTCGTTCACCTGCGCGAGCAGTTCATTGCCACTGAGTTCGATGAGCATCGTGTACCACTCGCCAGCCTTGAAGGGGACCTGCGACGAGGCCAGCAGTTCCGCTTTTTCGTCGCTCGCCTTGGAGGGCTTATCTTTGCGGACCTGGAAACCTTGCTCACTGATGGTCACGCGACACACATGCCCTTTGGAGTCGTTCAGGCTCAGGTGTGTGGTCTTGCCGCCATCAAACTTGAAGGAGAATTGAAAGATGGCGTTCTTCAGATCGAGTGGCCTGCGAATCGTGGCCGCATGCTGATCGGCCGCAACTTCCCGCCCCTTGAGCGCGCCGTCCTTCACTTCCCAGGTTCCCTTGCCGACCTTCCATTCGGAAGGAATCGAACCGCCGGCAAAATCCTCGGAAAGGAGCAACTTGCCGCGCTTCGTCATCACGGGCGTCAAATCGCCAGCAGGTTCGGCTCCCGCCAGTGGCGCAGCGAAGATGGCAAAGCACGACAACATGCACACGAGTCGCATAGAGGATCTCCAATCCGGACGGAGGGACCAATGAGAGGATGCACGTCAAAGTAGCTTTATTCTCTCAGCCGCGTCGGGGCTATCCTAAAGCCTATCTTGCACCGCGAAAGACTGGAAACCCATCCGCCCTTCGGCAACAGGACATCCTCGATCTCACGAACCTCTTTATGCCATCACCTTCGCTGCGTGTCTGTTTGTCAGGGCTCCTCGCCCTGGATGGTGCGACATGTCTCGCCACATTCGCGGCGGAAGCTCGTCGTCCGAATGTTTGTCCTCCGCGCCATCGTTCGAAGCTGCACGGTTGGTTTACAACCTTAGAGAGGAGAGAACCACCCGCTGGTACGGCAGCTTAGTTGGTCACATAGGCGGCTGAGGTCGGGAGACATCGCGCGAGTTGTGAACCGGGCTGTTCATAGTTCCGTCGATGGCGATTGGTTGACAGTGAGCGCGATTGCGCCGCCTTTTTTGGTTAGCGGTTCGGCATCAGGCTCACACCGTCGAGGAGCTGGCCGGGCTGCGGTTGGGTGCCGACGGCTTCGAGCAGCGTGGGGAAGATGTCGGGACTGCTGACGGGCGTGTTCGCCACGCTGCCCGCCTTGATGACCGCCGGCCAGCGCACAATCAGCGGCTCGCGAATACCCCCCCTCGTACATCCAGCCCTTGCTTCCGCGCAGCGGCAAGTTCGAGGTAGGCCAGCCTTCGCTGGTCGAAAGTCCGCCGTTGTCGCTGGTAAAAATAACCAGCGTGTTCTTCCGCAGATTGAGTTCATCGAGCTTGGCCAGCACCTTGCCCACGGCAAGATCCATGGCTTCGACCATTCCGGCATACACGACGTGATCCTGCGTAAGCCGCACGTCGCGCTCGTGCTCGCGGCCCCACTTCTCAACCAGCCCCAGGCGCTTTCGTTTTTCTTCATACCTTTTTTCGCAAGTCGTCGCGCGCCATCAGCGGGGTATGCACCGAGTAGAAGGACAGATAGGCAAAGAACGGCCGATCCTTGTTCGCCTCGATAAACTTCGCCGTCTCGGTGGCCAGCCGGTCCTGCAGGTGCTCTCCTTCGGGGCCGTCGCTCAGGCGGGGGTTGCCGTACGGGGAAAAGTACTTTTTGCCTCCGTACGGCCCGCCTCGGTCGATGCCTCCTTGGTTGATGTCAAAGCCCTGATTTTCCGGCCAGAATCCCTCGGGACCGAGATGCCATTTGCCGGCGAAGAAGGTGGCGCAGCCCGCCTGCTTCATCCCTTTGGTGTTGCGTGCTGCACTCTGGTCGCACTTTTGCCCCGATTCCTGCCGAATTGTCGTCGCAGAGTGACAGTTTTCTTACACCCTTAATTCGGCAAGCCGCC
>Ga0335397_10000115_pt1 | contig 88404 bp, 80 predicted proteins | sample MAT04_FD_205740 | JGI IMG/M metagenome (GOLD analysis project Ga0335397, IMG submission 205740) | Freshwater microbial communities from Lake Fryxell liftoff mats and glacier meltwater in Antarctica - MAT-04 (spades assembly) (version 2) ...
CGCCCCAGATCGTTCGTCACTTCCCCGCATCGTCTTCCCCTCGAACCATCCGCATCGAAGGGAATCATGACGAGAGGCCTGCCGCCAGTGCTTTTTCAACAGCCTGCTAGAGCTTTTCCGGTTCTGATAGAATCAGAACCGCAGCTCTAACTTTTTGTTCTGACGCGTTTTCTTCACGCGAACCGGTATCCACTTCGCTCGAAAACGCTATAGCCTCCATCCCACCGCGATGTTTGCGGGCGCGGCGACCGCTGTCCGCGACGCAACGCGGTCGTAGGCCCTGGCGCATCTCGATGACCCGAGATGCCGCTCTCATTGATATCGCGACTCTGTTTTCAGCGCCGGACGCGTCTCGCTTTCCCGAGCGACGCCGCCGGCGATCTCATGGCCTGACGCCCGACGCGTGACGCTTCGCGCTTATGCGACGCTTATGAGGTCGCCTCTCCGGCATTCTCGAATTCCTATCCCGAGCGAACCACATTCGACGGTGCGGTCAAATCGCGCCGCTGCTCCGATGAGTGCGTCCGACCGCTCGGAAACGCGGGTCATCGACCCGATGAAGGGACTGAACATGAGTATCGTCGAACCTCCTTTGCGTGGCGAACAGTTGAACGTCGTCCTGATTGGTCGGGACAATCGCGGCCGCTGGATCGCCCGCGAGCAGCACGGACGCTTCGGCGGCCTGTTCGTGAGCCGCGAGCACGCCGTCAAATATGCTTTGTTCGAGAACGGACGCCGGAGAGACGCGATCATCGAACTGGCGACCGAAGTCGAACTCGCTTTCGACACGATGCCGACAGCCGCGCCGGCCCTCCAGCGGCGCGCGGCGTAGTCGCCGACCAGGCCGATGCGCATGGTCGCTCGGCCGGCAGGCTGGCTCCCCGCCGCCCCAACCTCATTCAACCGAAACGGCGAGTCCGCCTGCGTTCTTCTGCCAACGCCTGATCGCGACCGGCTTCCGGCCGTGACGGTCTGCGCGAGAAGGCCGCGCCACAGGACGCCGGCCGCGCTCGGAAACGCGCCGAGCCTGCCCGGTCGACGGCGGGCTGATAAGCGCCCGCTGCTCGCGCCGGATCAGGCTCCGAAGGACGAGATCGAAACAATGCTCGCAACCATGCCGCCACGGATTTCGCCTCCGCATGACGCCGGGCTGCGTTCGTTCTCGCCGCAACCGCAGCACACATCGAAGTTGGACGCGATTCCGAAACTCCATGAACGACTGATGCGGGTTTGGCAGCTGGCCATTCTGCGTTTCGCCGTGACCCGTGACGATTCCGACCGGCAGAGTGTTCTGGCTCTCGCCGGTGAGATCGATCGGCTGGGCCATGCAGGCCGCGCCGACTCGTTCGGCTTCTTCCGTCGCACCAGCACGCGTGTCTGCGCGGCGATTCTCGCTGATGAAGGTGATTCCAGCGAAACCCTGCACCGCTTTCTCCAGGAGATCGAAGCCCCCCGGTTGCGCAGCGCATTCGCCGCGGCCGTCGGGATCGCCGACAAACCAGAGCCGCCGCAAAAGCGCCGCCGCGAACAGAAACGCGATCTTTTCAAAGGCCTGCCCTCGCGTAGCGCCTGCCCCTGAGCGAGACCCGGCGAGGCGAGCAACTGATCGCCGCACATCCGGGCAAGGCGGCCAGCGGACGATCGGATCGCGCGAATCTATATGCTCTTCCTTTGCGGCGGCGGCCCGGTCCGTCTCGCATTCCTATGGCGTGGCGCGACATGGTCGCGCCGGCAATGGCCGTCGCGCCGGCCCCCTGACGACGCCGGCCCAAGGAACACCAAATGATCGAATGGAAAAGCGTCGTCATGATCGCGCTGATCACGACGCTGCTCGCCGCCGTTCGTCTGGCCCAAGGCGAAGCACCTCGGAAACGCTCCGGACAGCGCGGCGCGCAGGCGAACCGGACCTGATCCCGAAAAGGGAATTCCGGTTTTTCAAGACGACGATCCGAAGATCCATCACCCTGATCTACGCGCAGCTGACCGCCGCATAGAGCTGTGAGGCATCCTTTGCGCGGCGGACGCGTTCGCGCGTTTCCGCCGATCGGAAGGTGCGGGCCACCAGCGCGATCTCGCCGAGATGCGCGTTGTCGGCGACCGCGGGCAACAACAGAACGAACACGATATCGACCGCCTGAGCATCGATCGCATCGAATTCGACAGGCGTCCGCAGTTTCGCCAGAAGTCCGAACGGGCGCCGCAGATCCGGTAGCCTTGTGTGCGGGATCGCCACGCCTTCGCCGATTCCGGTCGATCCGAGTTCTTCGCGCTTGATCAGATAGGGCGCGACCTGCGTGGGAGCCAGATCGACTCCGGCCGCGGCGCGTGCGGACAAATCCGCCAGCAGCTTGCTCTTGTCGGAGCCTCGAAGGTCGAACAGGACATTCGCGGGCGAAAGAAAGTCAGCAATCTTCATAGTCGCTCCAGAGCGCGCATGGCGAAGCAACGGTCAGTGTTCGAGAGAAAGCACGGTCTTCGCAGGGTCGTCGGGGGCGCGAAGCCTGTAGCCGATGCCGGTCTCGGTGAGGACGAATTGCGGCCGCTCCGGATCGGCTTCGATCTTCTGTCGGAGTTGCCGGACATAGACCCGCAGATATTGCGCGTCGGTCAACGGATCCCACAGCTCACCGAGCAGGAATTTGTGCGTCAGCACTTTGCCGGCGTGCTGCACCAGGATCCTGAGCAGATCGTATTCCTTCGGCGACAACTTCACGTCCCTGTCGCCGACCTTGACCAGGCGCCTGACCAGATCGACCGACAGATCGCCCGAGCGAAACACCGGCCGCTCGCCGTGAACCTGGAGCTGGTGCCGCAGCGCCGCGCGCATCCGCGCCAGCAATTCATCCATGCCGAACGGCTTGGTCAGATAATCGTCGGCGCCCAGATCGAGCGCCTCGACCTTGCCGGCCTCGTCGCCGCGGCTCGACAGCACCACGATCGGCACGCTGTCATTGCGCCCCCGGATCATGCGCAGCAATTCGTGGCCCTGAATATCGGGAAGGCCGAGATCGAGGATGATCAACGCCGGCCCCTGCTTCAGAAGCTCGAGCGCGATCTTGCCGTTGGACGCCTCCAACACCTCGTAGCCCTGCGTGCCCAGGCCCATGCGCAGCAATTTGCGGATCGGCGGCTCGTCGTCGACGATCAGAATCTTCAGCGGTGCGCCATTCATGCGGCGGTGTCCAACGATTTGGTCGAGACCGGGACTGGCAAGGTAATCGTCATCGCAGCTCCGCTTCGATCTGTTCGATTGGCCGCCACGATGGTGCCGTGCAGGGCTTCGACGAATCCGCGCGCGATCGCCAATCCGAGCCCGGTGCCGGCGCGCACGTGATCGCCTTTCTGCGCTCGATAGAATTTCTCGAACACGCTGTCGAGATCATGAGGCGGAATGCCGCCGCCTTCATCGATCACCTGCAGGACGACCGAGCGCCCGTCGCGACGCGCCCTGATGCAGATCGTGGTCTGTTCGGGGGCGTATTTCGCGGCATTGTCCAAAAGGTTGAACAACGCCTGCTCGAACAGCACGGCGTCGAGATTCACCATCGGCAGTTCCGGCGCGAGGTCGAGCTCCACCTTGTGATGCGACAGTATCTTGCTGGCGCGGCTGAGCGCACTGCCGACTACTTCGCTGAGATCGTGCGGCGCGGTGTTGGGCACCACGGCGCCGGATTCGAGCCGGGTCATGTCGAGCAGATTGGCGATGAAGCGGTTGAGCCGCTCGGACTCATCGACGATCGTCGACAGCAGCTCGGTCCGTTCAGCCTCGGAGAGTTTGGTCCAGAAGCCGCGCAGCGTGCCGGCGGCGCCGAGCACTGACGCCAGCGGCGTCTTCAGATCGTGCGAGATCGAGGTCAGCAGTGCGGATCGCAGCCGGTCGGTTTCGATGCTGCGCTTGACCCGATCCATATCCTCGACCAGTTGCACGCGCTCGATGGCCAGCGCGCCCTGATCCACCAACGCGTCCAGCAGCCGGCGCTGGTCCGGCGTCAGCAGCGGCCCGGTCCGGTCGTTGTCGATGCCGATCACGCCGATCGGGCCGCGTCCGGTCCGCATCGGAAGGAACAGTCGCTTGCCGCCCGGCAGGGTATCGGACCCGCGCCCGGCCGGCCGGTCATTGTTCCACGCCCAATTGGCCGCCGCGAGATCGGCGGGATCGAGCTGGTCTTCCGGAGGGTAGCCCGCCTTGACGGCGATGATTCCGGCTTCGGGCAGCAGCAGCACCACCCGCACCTTCAGCATCAGCGCGGTCTGATACGCGGTCGCCCACAACACGTCGTCCAGCGCCGCCGTTCCTGCCAGCTTGCGGCTGAACGCATAGAGCGATTCCGTGGTCCGCACCCGTCCGGCCGCCGCGATCGCCTGCGTCCGCAACCGCGCGGCGAGGTTGGAGACCAGCAGCGCGATCAACATGAACAGGAAGAACGCCGCGATGTTGGTCGGGTCGGTGATGGTGAGTGTGTAGACCGGCGGCAGGAAGAAGAAATTGTAGCACAATGACGCCGTGACGCTGGCGAGCATCGATGGCCACAGGCCGTACAGCACCGCGACGCCGACCACCGCGGTGAGAAACACCAGGTCGACGTTCTCGATGCCGAACAGCGGCTCGATCAGTTCGGCGATGCCGAGCCCGATGCCGACCAGCAGCAGCGCCATCAGATAAGCGCGGACGTCGAACGGCTCGGTACGCTCGGCGGTCCGCACCGTCTTCTTCGGAACCGGCTCCGCGGCGAGATTGTCGCCGGCGATGACATGCACGCTGATATTGCCGGCGTGGCCGACCAGACCGTGCACCACCGAATTGCGCAACATACCCGTCCACCACGACCGCGGCGCGGTGCCGATCACGATCTGGGTCACGTTGTTGGCGCGCGCGAAGCGCAGGATGTCCGCGGCGATGCCGTGGCCGGCGCTCGGGATCGACAGCGCCTCGCCGCCCAGCGCCTCGGCCAGCCGCAGAGTATCCGCGAGCCGGTCGCGGCGTTCCTCGCTGAGCTGGAGATTGCGACGGGTCTCGATGTTCACCGCGGTCCATGGCGCGCGCAGCCGGTCCGCCAGCCGCTTGGTGTAGCGAACCAGTCCGGCGGCGCGCAGATCGTCGTTGACGCAGACCAGGATACGTTCGCCGACCGCCCATGGGCCGGAGATCGCGTTGGCCTGCATATGGGTCAGCAATTGTTCGTCGACCCGCTCCGCTGTGCGACGCAGCGCCAGTTCGCGCAGCGCGGTGAGATTACCCGGCGAGAAATAATGTTCGAGCGCCCGCTCCGCCTGTTTCGGAACGTAGACCTTGCCTTCCTTGAGGCGCTGGATCAGGTCGTCGGGCGTGAGGTCGACCAGTTCAAGCGCGTCGGCGCGGTCGAACACCGAGTCCGGAACGGTTTCGCGCACCCGGACATGGGTGATCTGCGCGACGACGTCGTTGAGGCTTTCGATGTGCTGGATATTGACCGCGGTGTAGACGTCGATGCCGTGGGTCAGCAGTTCCTCGACGTCGAGATAGCGCTTGGGGTGGCGGCTGCCCGGCGCATTGGTGTGGGCGAGTTCATCGACCAGCGCGAGCTGCGGACGCCGTGCGATCAACCCGTCGAGATCCAGCTCCTCGAGCACCTGATCCCGGTAGTCGAGCCGCTGCCGCGGCAAGATCTCGAGCCCCTGCAGCAGCGCCTCGGTCTCGGCCCGCCCGTGGGTCTCGACGACGCCGACCACCACGTCGACGCCGGCCTTCAGCTTGGCGTGGGCGCTTTGCAGCATCTCATAAGTTTTGCCGACGCCGGGGGCGGCGCCGACAAAGATCTTGAGCCGGCCGACGCCGGCATCCTCGCGGCGCGCCTTCTCCAGCAGCGCCTCGGGTGACGGTCGTTGGTCGAAATCGGAGTGAGGGTTGGCCATTCCTGAATATAGTCCCCGGATCGACGTCCGCCTAGCGAGGCGCTACTTCCTGGTGGTCGCATCCAGCGCCAGATTGAGTGCAAGCACGTTCACGCGGGGCTCACCGAGCAGGCCGGCGAAGCGGCCCTTGGTCTGCGCGTTCACCAGCTTGCGGACTCCGTCTTCAGACAGGCCGCGGGCACGGGCGACGCGCGGGACCTGAAACAAGGCGGCCTCCGGCGAAATCTCGGGGTCGAGTCCGCTGCCCGAGGCGGTGACCAGATCGACCGGCACCGCGGCCGAGGGGTTCTCGGCCTTGAGCTTGTCGACGTCTTCCTTGACGCGGTCGTTCAGCGCCTTGCTGGTCGGCCCGAGATTGGAGCCGCTGGAGTTGGCGGCGTTGTAGGGCGATGACACCGTCTTGGTCGGATCGGCGGGGTCAGCCGCCGAGGTCGCCGACGGGCGGCCGTGGAAGTACTTGTCGTCCTTGAACTCCTGGCCGATCAGCGCCGAACCGATCACGGCGCCGTCCTTGACGATCAGGCTTCCGGCGGCCTGCTCCGGGAACAGAACCCCGGCGATACCGGTCATGGCCAGCGGATAGGCAAGACCGCAGATGGCCGTCAGCAGGACGAGAACGACGAGTGCGGGGCGAATTTCTTTCAACATGGATGTTCTCCTCAGACGAGATGCAAGGCGGTGATCGCAAGGTCGATCGCCTTGATGCCGGCGAACGGAATGACGATGCCGCCGAGCCCGTAGATCAACAGATTTCGCCGCAGCAATGCGCCCGCGCCGACGGCCCGGTAGGCCACGCCCTTCAGCGACAGCGGGATCAGCGCGATGATGATCAGCGCGTTGAAGATGATCGCCGAGAGAATGGCGCTTTGCGGGCTTTCCAGCTGCATCACGTTGAGCACGCCGAGTTGCGGATAGAACGCCAGGAACATCGCCGGAATGATGGCGAAGTACTTGGCGACGTCGTTCGCGATCGAGAACGTGGTCAGCGCGCCGCGGGTCATCAGCAACTGCTTGCCGATTTCGACCACCTCGATCAGCTTGGTCGGGTTGGAGTCGAGGTCGACCATGTTGCCGGCCTCGCGCGCCGCCTGCGTGCCGGTGTTCATGGCGACGCCGACGTCGGCTTGAGCGAGCGCGGGCGCGTCGTTGGTGCCGTCGCCGCACATCGCCACCAGCTTGCCTTTGGCCTGCTCGTCGCGAATCAGCTTCAGCTTGTCCTCGGGCGTCGCTTGCGCCAGGAAGTCATCGACCCCGGCTTCGGCGGCGATCGCCGCCGCGGTCATCGGATTGTCGCCGGTGATCATCACGGTGCGGATGCCCATCCGGCGCAGCTCGGCGAAACGCTCGCGGATGCCGCCCTTGACGATGTCCTTCAAGTGCACCACGCCGAGCAGACGACCGTCCTTCGCCACGGCGAGCGGCGTGCCGCCCGCTTTGGCGACTTCGTCGGCGATCGCGGAGATTTCGCGGGCGGCGTCGGACATGCCCGGATGCAGGGCGCGCACCGCATTGCCGGACGCGACCGCACGGCTCCCGCCGCCGTTGACGTAGTTCAGGATCGCGTCGACGGCGCCCTTGCGGACCGACGAGTGGCCGGCGTCGACGCCGCTCATGCGGGTCTGCGCGGTGAACGGGACGAAGGTCGCCGACAGTTCCGCGAGGTCGCGTCCGCGAAGACCGTATTTCTCCTTCGCCAGCACCACGATCGAACGGCCTTCGGGCGTTTCGTCGGCCAACGACGCGAGCTGCGCCGCGTCCGCCAGGGCTTCCTCGCTGACGCCGGACACCGGCCGGAAGGCGGTGGCCTGACGGTTGCCGAGCGTGATGGTGCCGGTCTTGTCGAGCAGCAGCGTATCGACGTCGCCGGCGGCCTCGACCGCACGGCCGGACATCGCCAGCACGTTGAAGCGCACCAGACGGTCCATGCCGGCGATACCGATCGCCGACAGCAAGGCGCCGATCGTGGTCGGGATCAGGGTCACGAACAACGCCGCCAGCACGACGACCGAAATCTGTCCGCCGGCATAGGCCGCGTAGCTCGGAATCGTCACCGTCGCGAACACGAAGATGATCGTGAGCCCGGCGAGCAGGATGTTGAGCGCGATCTCGTTCGGGGTCTTCTGGCGCGCCGCGCCTTCGACGAGCTTGATCATGCGGTCGAGGAACGAGTTGCCCTTGGCCGCGGTGATCCGCACCACGATGCGATCCGAGATGACCATGGTGCCGCCGGTGACGGCCGACCGGTCGCCGCCGGATTCGCGGATCACCGGAGCGGATTCGCCGGTGATGGCGGCTTCGTTCACCGAGGCGACGCCGTGGATGATTTCACCGTCGCTCGGGATCAGGTCACCGGCCTCGACCAGCACCAGATCGCCTTGCTCCAGATTCTCGGCGGGCACGCCCTCATAGAGTTCGTAGTTGCCCTCCATCAGCAGCTTCTTCGCCTTGGTATTGGTCATGGTCTGGCGCAGCGTGTCCGCCTGCGCCTTGCCGCGACCTTCCGCCACCGCTTCGGCGAAATTGGCGAACAGCACCGTGAACCACAGCCACAGGATGATCTGCAGCGTGAAACCGAAGCCGTCGCCGCCGCCGTCGGTGACGATCGACTTGATGAAGATCGCGGTGGTCAAGACGGCGACCATCTCGACGACGAACATCACCGGATTCTTGATCATCGCGCGCGGATCAAGTTTGACGAACGCGGATCCAATCGCGGGGATCACGATCGCAGGATCGAGCATCGCCGATCCCGTGGTCCGCCTGGTTGTTTTGACAGCTGACATCGTGGTCACTCCCTATAACGTTTCAAAACAGCGTGTTGGCGGACATCGAGAGATGCTCGACGATCGGACCGAGCGCCAGCGCTGGGAAAAAGGTGAGGCCGCCGATGATCAGGATGACGCCGACGACGAGGCCGACGAACAGCGGGCCGGTGGTCGGCAAGGTGCCTGCCGACGGCGGGATCGATCTCTTGGCGGCGAGCGAACCCGCCAATGCCATCGCCGGAATGATCATGAAGAACCGGCCGACCAGCATCGAGCACGCCAAGGTCAGATTGTAGAACATCGTGTTGGCCGACAGACCGCCGAAGGCGGAGCCGTTGTTGCCGGTGGCCGAGGTGAAGGCGTACAGCACCTCGGTGAAGCCGTGCGGGCCGGCATTCGCCATCGACGCCACCGCCGACGGCATCACCACCGCGACCGCGGTCCAGCCCAGATACATCAAAGGCAGGACGAGGATGGCGAGCATCGCCATTTTGACTTCGCGCGCCTCGATTTTCTTGCCGACATATTCCGGCGTGCGGCCGACCATCAGGCCGGCGATGAAGATCGCCAGCACGACGAACAGCAGCATTCCGTAGAGACCGGCGCCGACGCCGCCGATGATGATCTCACCGAGCTGCATGTTGATCAGCGGGATCATGCCGCCGAGCGCGGTGAAGCTGTCATGCATCGAGTTCACCGCGCCGCAGGACGCCGCCGTGGTGACCACCGCGAACAGCGCCGAGGCGGCGATGCCGAAGCGGACTTCCTTGCCTTCCATGTTGCCGCCGGTCAGACCGAGCGAGCTGAGGCCGCTGGTGCCCGATGCCTCGGCCCAATAGGCGACGGTGATGCCGGCGATGAACAGCACGCCCATCGCCCCGAAGATCGCCCAGCCCTGACGCTGGTTGCCGACCATCCGGCCGAACACGTTGGTCAGCCCGGCGCCGAGCAGCAGGATCGCGAACATATGAATGAAATTGGTCAGCGCAGTCGGATTCTCGAACGGGTGCGACGCGTTGACGTTGAAGAACCCGCCGCCATTGGTACCGAGATGCTTGATCATCATCTGCGACGCCACCGGTCCCTGGGCGATGACCTGCTTGGCGCCCTCGAGCGTCGTGGCCTCCGTATAGGCGCCGAGATTCTGCGGCACGCCCTGCCAGACCAGCACCATCGTTCCGACGATGCAGATCGGCAGCAGCACGTAGAGGGTGGTTCGGGTGACATCGACCCAGAAATTGCCGACGGTGCGCGCGGACGCCCGCGCAAAGCCGCGGATCAGCGCCATCGCGATGGCAATGCCGGTCGCCGCGGACAGGAAGTTCTGATTGGTCAGGCCGAGCATCTGCGTCAGATACGAGACGGTCGTCTCGCCGCCATAGGCCTGCCAATTGGTGTTGGTGACGAAGCTGACCGCGGTGTTGAACGCCAGATCCGGCGCGACCGACGATTGCTCTGCGGGGTTGAACGGCAGCACCGCCTGCAGCCGCAGCAGCCCGTACAGAATCAGGAGGCCGCCGACGTTGAACAGCAGCATCGCCACCGCGTAGGTCAGCCAATGCTGCTCGCGCTTGGGGTCGACGCCGCCCGCCCAGTACAGCGCCTGCTCGATCGGGCGCAGCACCGGCGTCAAGGGGGTCCACTCGCCGTTGAAGACGCGCGTCATATACCAGCCGAGCGGTATCACCGACGCGATCAGGATCGCGCAGAACAGGAGAATTTGTATCCAGCCAAAGAGTGTCATGGTGTCAGCCTTCAGATTTTCGCTTGAGCGTGTCGGGATGTGTCGCGCGGCTGCCGGAATCGATCCGGCGCGGGCCGCGAACTCCCGGATCAGAACCGCTCGGGCCGCAGCAGGGCGTAGGTGAGGTAGAGCAACAATCCGGCGGCAACGAGCGCCGCGAGTGAGTATTCAAGTGTCATGGTCGTTCTCCTCAAAGCCAATCGCAGGCGTATGCGTAGCCGACCGACAACGCGAAGAAGCCGACACCGAGGGCCAGCATGATGACGTCCAACATGAGATGTGCTCCTTGCGGCTTCCGATCACTGATCGCCGCGCGAACGATCGATGCCGATCGCAGATAACGCGACCAAGGCCGATCGCGACCGATGGTTATGTGCCGCATTGGGCATATGGTTTCGAGGGGAGGCCGCTGTCGAAGTTATAGGAATTGCATAAAGGGAACGGCGAAACCGGCGCCCCTGCTGGGGTTATCCGGGATGGCTTCGCTCGCCCCGGGGGGAGAGCCCCGTCATCTTTATCGCGCATTTATATTTTGACGCGTCGCAACACCGTGACAATCCGCGTCGCCCCCGAACGCCGGCCGCCATGCCCCACAGCGTTCTTATGAGATGCCAGCGGGATCGCCCTCGAAACTTTATGAGGTCGGTCGAATATTAGGGAGACGCCGCAAGTCGGCGGAACGTCGACCTCGAAGGACACTCCAATGGAACAGACCGAACCTCCGTCGTGTAGTTCTCACATCGTCCTGATCGGCAAGAACCACCGGGGCGGCTGGGTCGCACTGGAACAGACCGGTCGCTATGGCGGCCTGTTCGTCAGCCGCGCCGCCGCCCTCAAATTCGCGTTGCTGCAGAACGGCTCTCATCCCGAGACCATCTTCGACGCTGCGCACGTTCTCGAACTCAGCCTGAACGGCATTCCCTCGTCTCCTCGCCTTGCGTCCCGGATCGAACACGCGGCGCCCCGCCGTCGGGCCGCCTGATACGCGATTTGCATCTCCGAGGACCGCACAATGACCTCCCTCGCGCGCCCAACGTCATCAGACCTGGCGGTCGAGACCATGATCGGTCTCGCGCGTCTGGCCACATCGCACCCGATCATCGTCGCCGGTGCGGACAGCCTGCTGCTTCACCGGGAGTTGCATCGTCGGGGATATCTTCGATGCGCGACCGCGAGCGGCCTTTACGTTCGCCGCGGCCAATATTGCGCGGCGTTGATTGCCGGCGACCGCACCCATCAGGCGATCGAGGCGTCGATCGTCAGCGCCTCGCGCTTCCTCGGTGCGACGGCCACGATCGTCGTGGCGATCCAGTCGGACGAAAAGGGCATTGGGCTGAAGGTCCGCTCGAGGCTCGAGCAACTCGGCTTCCGGATCGAGGCCGGCGTGCGCTGTCCATCGGCGTTCCTGCTGTCCGCCTATCGCTGCAACTTTGCATCCGTCGGGAAGGCGGCCTGATTCCATGACCAACCCGATCAATTCTTCGACGCCGTGGCTGACCGGCTTCATCGCCGACCTGCCCACGCCCTTCGACGCCAACGACCGGATCGACTGGGGCTCCTTCGAAATGTTGTGCGAGCAGCAGATCCGATCGGGGGCGAGAGCGGTTCTCGTCGCCGAGACGATGGGCGAGGCGTCCACGCTGACTCTCACCGAGCATGACGCGCTGATCGGCGCGGCGGTGGCGATTTCCTGCGGACGCGTCGCGGTGATCGCCGGTGCGGGTTCGAACTCGACCAGTCAGGCGATCGACCTGACGCGGCGCGCCGAAGCGAATGGCGCCGACGCCGTGATGTCGGTGGTGCCCTACTACAACAAGCCGATGCAAAGCGGCATCGTCGCGCATTTCAGCGCGATCGCTTCGGCGACCGCGCTGCCGATCGTGCTGCACGATGCGCCGGGACGGACGGCGCGGGAGCTCTCCGACGAAACGATGCAACGGCTCGCGGACATCCCGCGATTCGCCGGCGCCAAAGACGCCACCGGCGATATCGCGCGCCTCGTTCGCCTGCGATCGAAACTTCCACCGGACTTCCATCTGCTGACCGGCGACGACTCCACCGCCGGCGCTTATCTGGCGGCCGGCGGCGATGGTTGCGTGTCGATCCTGTCGAACATCGCGCCGGATCTTTGTCGATCGATCTACCAATATTGTCGGCAGGCGGATCTGGTCAGCTCCAGGACGCTCGCCGCGCATCTCGCGCCGCTCGGCCAGGCGGTCCTGCCCGATGCGACGCCGGCCGCGTTGAAATACGCGCTGTGCCTGCTCGGCCTTGCGACGCCGTGGGTTCGGCTTCCGCTGGTCGAGCTCGACCAATCCGCCAAGATGGCGGTGGCCAAAGCAGTCGCCGGCGTTTTCCTGTCGTATCGCGGCTATGGCGGAGAACACCGGGATCTCATCGCGGTGTGACGAATCAAAACCGCGACGGCTGACGAACCAGCCGTCGCGGCGATTCTTACTCCGGCAAGTCGCTAAAGCATGATCCCGAAAAGTGGTCCCCGGTTTTCGGAAAAGATCATGCTCAAACAAAAAACGAGAGCGGCATGACGATTCGAAGATAAGTCATTCCGCGCTAGTGGTGTTGGGACCTGCTGCTGGACCTTGCAACAACCGCGTACTGGCCTTGCTTCTCCCGCCATTTGGGTCCCGGCCCACGCATGTAGTGCCGTTCCGGCTGATACTTGCTGGCGCGCTGGCCCCACTCGGGAAACAGAAAGGTCGCAACCGATTTGATCGCGCGACGCACCATCGCCGCAACCGGCGCCCGGCGCGGCGGCGTGTCAGCGGCCGGCGCCTTAGGCTGAGGCTGGCGAGGCGCAGCGCCGACCTTGTCGATGGTCTCGATCATCGAGGCGATCGACACGGCGGTGACGCGCGAATGGCTCGGCTGGTCGTAGCAAACCCCGCGCAGCTCCAGTTCACGCGCCAGACGCCGCACCTTCGCGCGGGTGATCACGTTCACCAACGCCCCGAACGGGCGTCCCAGATATCTCAAGGCCTGACGGCCGTGAATCAATCCACCGTGTTCGCGCTGACGCTTGCCGTCTCGTTCGCTCCACGCGGCGTCCCGCGTGATCAGATAGAAACGATAGCTGTCGTTGCGGGTGAGATCACCACCGTCGCCCTCGTCAGCGGCATTGCCCATTTTACATCTCCAACCGAGCTCTTACGCAAATGGCTCGGTGAGACGATGCATGGGAGGCGCATATAAAATCGAGAGTGCTCGGGGCCTCTCGGCATAAGTGGAAATGAGGACGGCGTCGGCCTGACTCCTTATGCGGCTCCTATAAGACACAGCCGTCCTCCATCTCGCAATCCTACGCCCTGCTCTGCCTATGATCCGCCTGGTTTAAAAAGGGGGGTCGCCGTGGCCGCCATGTCGTTGAACGACGCTCCGCAGCCTGGCCAGTGGGTGCGTTGCGCGCTTCTGCTGGTGCGCGGAGTAGCCGACCACTATGTCGCCTACCGATTGCGGCTGGTTCTGACCGCGGTGGAGCGCGCTCGTACGCACTCCTGCCGCCTGCAGATCGCCTTTGCGCGACCGACGCCCCGGCAATGACCCGCATCCCCATGACAGGTGCCATCATGCAACGCGAGCCGTGCTCCACCACTGCGAAGCGCGACGGCGGCGCGACACGCCAGCTGCGCCGCCCCGACCGCAACGTCCTCAGCGAAGCCATCGCGGTTTTCTTCATCGGACGCGACAGCGACGGCTTCTGGGTCGCCCGCGACGCCGACCGGCCGATCGGCGGGCTGTTCCTGCTCAGAAGCTCGGCGCTGGCGTTCGCAAGAAACATTTGCGAGCCGCACGGATGCGCGTTCGTGTTCGAGACGGATCGCTTCGAACTCGACGTCGAAAATCGCGGCAACCGGTTCGCCGTTCGGATTGGACGATTCAAGCGAGTGCTCAGGAATATCGGTCGACGCGGCACTTTCTGGCTCGGCGCCCGGCATCGGCGGTCACGGCGCATCCTCGATCGGCACCACCTGCTCGGCCGGCTCGACGAACTGCCGAACCGCGCATCGATGGGCTTTGTGCTGCCGGTCGATGTCTCGACCACAATCGGAACGCCGCGGCGATCCATAGGAGCTGCGCAGTGGCACGAACGAACGACTCGCCGCTGACGCCCCCGCTTCGTCGCGTTCAAATGCTGTCGGTGCTGGCGGTGGCGCTCTCGGCGACCGTCCTCTGGCTGCAATTGATCCCGTCATGGCTTGCCTTCGCGAGCCTGGGCATCACGCTGGCGGCCGCCGGGATGGCCTCGGATGCGCGCTACGGCCGATCGAAATCGAACCGAACCAGGCCGGCCGCCGGCAGGCTTCGGAATCGAAGATCGACCGACGGAGCTGATCGTAGCCCGGTCTGATCGTCGTCGCGGAGCTTCGCCCTGCTCGGCTATGCGGCCTTCGATGTCGCGGCCTTGGCGATGCCGAGCACATCGGTGAGAAGCCGGTTTGGAAAACGTCGTTTCTTCACGATCGCGTAGAAGCTCTCGGTGACCTCCGGGATGCGGCAGTGCTCGACCAGAATCCCGGCTTCAAGCTCGTCACGCACCACGATCGGCGGCACCAGCGTCACGCCCTCGCGTTCGCGCGCGAGCAGACGCAGCATGGCCATGTCGTCGACTTCGGCGAGGATCGTCGGCCGGATGCCCGCCAGTTCGAGCACCCGGTCGAACGCCACACGGATATCGCTGTCGAGACTGGGCAGAAGCAGCGGCTCGGTGCGCAGGTCCTCCGGGAAGCGGAACGGGCGCTGATCTTTGCGGGGGCGGCCGACCAGGCTGACGGGCTGCTCGGCGAGCAGATGATTGCGCAGCGGTGAGCGGGCGTCCTGCGGTGCGGCGCTGTTCGCCAGAACGACGTCGACCGTATGCGCCTCCAGCTGCGCGAGCAGGTCGCGGATGTTGCCCGACCGGACGATCAGCTCGACATCCGCCCGGCCGACCAGCGGCCGCAAAAATTCGAGCTGGAAGTTTCGCGACAAGGTCGTGAGCGCCCCGACGCTGAAAACCTGACGGCTCGCCACAGGGCTTCCGCGCAGCGTGCTCATCAGCTCGTCGCCGGCCTTGAACACCGTGTCGGCATAGTCCAGCGCGATCTTTCCGGCCTCGGTCAGGACCAGCCTCTTGCCCACCCGCTCGAACAGCGGATGGCCCATCTGGTGTTCGAGCTTCTGGATCTGAACCGACAGCGCCGATTGCGACAGGTTCATATGCTGGGCCGCCCGCGTCAGGCTGCCCTGATGCGCGACCGCCCAGAAATAACGCAGATGATTGAAGTTCAGGTCCCTCATATCGTTCTCTTAAAACGAACGATACCGTCGGAACAATGAATTTTTCTCACGCCGCCTACGCCCCTACCAATGCCGTCGAACCGAACTCGGCGTCGAAGGGGTTACTCCGTGCCAATCCATCACTTGCCATTGCTGGCGCCCATTGCGCTGCTCGCCGTTGCGGCGGTCAGCTTCGCGAACACCGGCCTCCGGCCAAAACGCCTCCCCGGACTGGCCGAAGCCGCGGCGCTGCTGGCGCTTGCGGCCGCTCTCGCTTCGGCGGCGGGGCTGATCGTCTCCGGCACCCACGTCAGTCCCGTGCTCGGGCTGTACGGCGCTGGATTCTCGCTCCGGCTCGACGCCGTCAGCGCCGTGATGCTGCTGCTGGTCAGCTTCATCGGCTGGGTCGTCGTCCGCTATGCCGGAACCTATCTGGACGGCGAGGCCCGGCAGGGTCCGTTCACCGGCTGGCTGTGCATGACGCTGGCGGCGGTGCTGTTGCTGGTGACCGCGGGCAATCTCGTCCAGCTGGTTCTGTGCTGGATCGCCACCAGCGTGTTCCTGCATCGGCTGTTGCTGTTCTACCCGGACCGGCTGCCCGCCCGGCGCGCGGCGCGCAAGAAGCTGGTGACCGCGCGCCTCGGTGATGTCGCGCTGATCGGATCCGCCGCCCTGTTGGCGGCCGCCTATGGCACCGCAGATATCGGCTCGATCCTGCAGGCCGCCCGGCTGGGCGAAGGCGGCAGTCTGGCGGTCGGGGCGGCCGGCCTGCTGGCGCTCGCGGCGGTTCTCAAATCGGCGCAGTTTCCGGCCCATGGCTGGCTGACCGAGGTGATGGAGACCCCCACCCCGGTGTCGGCGCTGCTCCATGCCGGCGTGATCAATGCCGGCGGCTTCCTGCTGATCCGCTTCGCCGACGTCATGCTGTTGGCCCCCGCCGTGCTCGCCGCTCTGGTGATGATCGGCGGCTTCACGGCGGTGTTCGGCGGCCTGGTGATGCTGACCCAGCCGGCGGTGAAGACCTCGCTCGCGTGGTCGACGGTCGCCCAGATGGGCTTCATGATCCTGGAATGCGGGCTGGCGCTGTTCCCGGTCGCGCTGCTGCACATCGTGGCGCACTCGCTCTACAAGGCCCACTCCTTCCTCGCCTCCGGCGGCGCGGTGGAGCGGGTCGCGGCGATCCGCAGGCCGGGCCCGGTCGCCATCCCGGACGCCGGCGCGGTCGGACGGGCCTTCCTGGCCGCGCTCGTGATCTACATCCTGGTCGGGCTCGGCTTCGGCCTGACGCACAAATCGCCCCAGGTCGTCGCGCTCGGCGCCATCCTGATCTTCGGCGTCGCCTATATGCTGGCGCAGGGCTTCGCCGACGCGGCGCCCAAGGCGCTCACCCTGCGCACGGCGGTCTACGCCGTGGCGACGTCGGTCGGTTACTTCGCGCTGCAAAGCTCGGCGACATTGCTGACCGCCAGCGTGCTGCCGGCCACGCCGACGCCCGGGCCGCTGGAATGGGCGCTCATCGTAATCGCGCTCGTCAGCTTCGGCCTGATCGCCATCGTGCAGGCGATGTTCCCGCTGTGGGCCTATCACCCGGCCGCCGCCGGCCTGCGCGTGCACCTCTCCAACGGCTTCTACGCCAACGCCGTGTTCGACCGCCTCGTCGGCGGCTGGGCCACCCGCAACGCATCCTGATCAACCCGGAGCTTTGAAGATGTCTCATCCCCAATCCCCGGCGCTGGCCGATCTGAAACACCTCGAAGCCGCGGCGGATCGCGCGGCGCGGGCGATTCCTCCGGTCTGGCCACTGGCGTCGAGCGTCGCGGTCAATCCGTTCCTCGGGCAGACGAGCGAGAACCTCGCCACGGCGGGCGCACGCCTTGCGCGAGTCGCGGGCGTCGCCGTCACCATGCCGCGGCGCTGGTTTCACGACAGGATTTCAGCAGGCGTGATCTCCGACGAGGACCTGCTGGAGGCCTGGCTCTCGGCGCCGCGCGATCTCCGGCCGGCCGATCTGGCGGCGCTGAAGGCCGCCGCGGCGTCGGATACGCCCAAGCCGCGCGCCCTGCCGTCGATCGCCGATCTCGCGGCGGACGTCTCCGGCGTCGACTGGCCGGGCCTGATCGCCGAGCGGTTCGGCGCCTGGGCGGCGGGCTATTTCGACGAAGGCCAGGCGCTGTGGGCCGCGCCGCATGGCAAGGGCGCCTTTGCCGCCTGGCAGGCGGTGACGACGCACGATCTGACGCCGGAAATCGCCGGGCTGCGTGGCTTCGCCTTCCATGTCTCGGAAGCCCCCGACAGCGCGCTCGCCGTGGTCGCCCGCGCCGCCGAACGGCTCGGCCTCAAGCAGGCGGCCATGGACAGCTATTTCCACCAGATGCTCATGACTCTCGGGGGCTGGGCGCAATATGCCCGCTACACGCTCTGGCAGGCGGAGCTCGCCGGCGGCTCGGATCAGACGATCACCGACCTGTTGGCGATCCGGCTGATCTGGGAAGAGGCGCTGTGGCTTCGCTACGCGCCGCAGATCGCCGCCAGGTGGGCGAGCGTGTCCGCGGCGCATGGCGCGCCGATCGCGGCGACGCCCGACCTCGTGACCGACGCGATCCTTCAGGAGGCGGCGGAGCGCGCGGCGCAGCGGGCGCTCGCGAACACGCTGGCGAAGCCCGCCATTGCGGCGATCGCTGATCGCCCGGCGCTGCAGGCCGCGTTCTGTATCGACGTCCGCTCGGAGGTGTTCCGCCGCGCGCTCGAGAGCGTCAATCCGAAGGTCCAGACGCTCGGCTTCGCCGGCTTCTTCGGATTGGCCACCGCGCACCGCCGCCTGGCGTCCGATATCGACGAGCTGCGGCTTCCGGTGCTGCTCAACCCCGCGCTCAGATCCTGCGCCGGCGGCCCCGATGTCGCATCGCGCGATCGGTCCGAACGGGTCAAGGCCCGGGCGACGCGGGCCTGGGGCCGGTTCAAATTCGCCGCCGTCTCCTCTTTCGCCTTCGTCGAGGCGACGGGTCCGATCTATGTCGGCAAGCTCGTGACCGATGCGCTCGGACTGCGCCCCGCGCCGGCGGCGAACGACCCCGCGCCGCTGCTCAGCCCCGCGCTCGATCTCGCCGACCGGACCCGGGCCGCCGCTGCCGTGTTGCGGGCGATGTCGTTGACCGATCGCTTCGCGCGGCTGGTGGTGCTGGCGGGGCACGGCGCCAATGTCGTCAACAATCCGCATGCCAGCGGGCTGCAGTGCGGCGCCTGCGGCGGCTATTCGGGGGAGGTCAACGCCCGGCTGCTGGCGGCGCTGCTGAACGATCCCGAAGTCCGGGCCGGGCTGGCGCCGGACGGCATCGCGATTCCCGCAGACACGCTGTTCGTCGCGGCGCTGCACGACACCACCACCGACGCGGTGACCCTCTACGCCGACGATCATCCCTCCGCCGCCCATCAGCACGATATCAGCCAGGCCCGGATCTGGTTCGCCGCGGCCGGCAAGCTCGCCCGGGGCGAGCGCGCGCTTCGGCTGCCGCGGGCGGCTCACCAGGGCTCCGTCGCAAGACGCGGCCGCGACTGGGCCGAGACCCGCCCCGAATGGTCGCTCGCCGGATGCAAGGCGTTCATCGCCGCGCCCCGGACCCGCACCACCGGCAGGAGCCTCGACGGCCGCGCCTTCCTGCACGACTACGACTGGAAGCAGGACACCCGCTTCGGCGTGCTCGAACTGATCCTGACCGCGCCGGTCGTGGTGGCGAGCTGGATCAGCCTGCAATATTACGGATCGACCGTGGCGCCCGAAATATTCGGGGCCGGCAACAAGCTGCTCCACAACGTCACCGGCGGAATCGGCGTCGTCGAAGGCAATGGCGGCCTGCTCAGGGCCGGCCTTCCGTGGCAATCGGTCCATGACGGCGAGAGCTACGCACACGACCCGTTGCGCCTGTCGGTCTGCATCGAAGCGCCCCGCGAGGCGATCAGCGATGTGCTGAGCCGCCACGACAATGTGCGGGCGCTGTTCGACAATGGCTGGCTGCATTTGTTCGCGCTCGATGAGGCAGGACGGATGGCCTGGCGCTACGCGGGCGATCTGCAATGGAGCGCGATGAGTCCCGTCGAAGCCGCCGATCCGCAGCCGCGGCTCAAGGTCGCGGTCTGATCGTTCGCCATGCCCCGTCGCCGACATGAGGAAACTTGAATTGACGTTGACATCAAACAGGCCCGCCTCCGCTCCGGAGAAAAAATGGGCCGTTGAACCCAGGGAGGTGATGACTATGCCGACGAGAATCTATCTGGTTCGACATGGGGCGACCCAGCTGACGGAAGAAGATCGCTTTGCAGGCTCCTCGGACGTCCACCTGTCGGACGAAGGGCGTCGGCAAGTCGCGAGCCTCGCCGAGCGGCTGAAGAACGAAACGCTCGACGCCATCTACACAAGTCCGCTGGCCCGCACCGTCGAAACCGCGCGGATTCTGGCCTCCCCGCATGGTCTCGAGCCGATCCCCGAGGCCTACCTCAAGGAAATCGACTACGGCCGTTGGGAAGGGCTGCGGCGCTCCGAGGTGGAACGCGACTTCAAGGCCGAATATGCGATCTGGCAGGAAGACCCGTTCACGATCGCGCCGAAAGGCGGCGAGTCAGGGTTGAACACCCTCAATCGCATTCTGCCGGGCGTGCGGCGGATCGTCGAGACCCATCGCCATCGCAGCGTGCTGGTGGTGTCGCACAAGGGCGCCAACCGGCTGCTGATCAGCAGCCTGCTCGGCTTCGATATGCGCAGCTACCGCGATCGTCTCGATCAAAGTCCGGCAGCGCTGAACATCCTCGACTTCATGAGCGAGGTGCGTCCGCGTCTGCGCCTGTTCAACGACGTCTCGCATTACGAGGGCATCCCCGCTCGGGTGTTGGGCCAGCGGCTTTCCAAATGGTGGAGTCCGCAGGAGCACGTGCCGCCGGTTCCTGCGGCGGCGGCGCGATCGTGACGCGGCGCGCATTCCATCGCGCCGCGCCGGGATCGCCGGCGCGGCGCGCTTCAGCAGAGCAAGCGTGAGGACTGGTTCTGATGCTGCAGCCCCCTGACAAACGGCCCTATCGCAACATCGCGGCCGTGCTGACCTCGATGCACGCCAAGGAGCGCGTCATCGGGCCGATCCTGCGCGACGAATTGGGACTGATCGTCGGGCTCGCGACCGGCGTCGACACCGACCGGTTCGGCGCCTTCAGTCGTGAGGTCGCGCGAACCGGGTCGCAACTCGACGCCGCCCGAGCCAAGATTGCCGCCGGCTTCGACGCCGCGCCGCTGGCGCGCGTGGGGCTGGCGAGCGAAGGCAGCTTCGGGCCGCATCCCTACATCCCCTTCCTGGCGATCGGACGCGAACTGGTTCTGATGGTCGATCGGGAGAGCGGCCTCGAACTGACCGGCTACGACGCCAGCCCGGATACCAATTTCGGTCAAGTCGTCGCGCGGGATGTCGAAGCGGCCTTCGCCTTCGCGCAACGCATCGGATTTCCGGAACACGGGCTGATCGTGATCGGCTGCAGCGACGAGCAGCCGGCGCCGGAGGTGATGCTCGACAAACAGATCGCCGACGCGGCGGCGCTCGAAGCGGCGGTCCTGAACGCAGTGAGGCTGTGCGGCGCCGCCTTCGTCGAAACCGACATGCGCGCGCACCGCAATCCCACCCGCATGGCCGCGATCGCGCGCGCGACGCGCGATCTGGCGCGTCGCTTTCACAGTCGATGCCCGCATTGCGGCCATCGCGGCTTCGACGTGACCGAGCGCCTTCCCGGACTGCCCTGCGCATGGTGCGGCGAGCCGACCCGCGTGATCATGGCCGAGGGTCTGATGTGCCGGTCCTGCGGCCACAGCGAGCAACGCCCGGTCGCCACCGTGCCGACGGCGGACCCCGGTCTGTGCGAGGCGTGCAATCCCTGACTGGAAGTCTTCCAACCCGCAGCTTCAGAATTCCTGGAAGGCTTCTATCTATAGCGTTTTCGAGCGAAGTGGATGCCGGTTCGCGTCAAGAAAACGCGTCAAAATAATAATTAGAGCTTCGGTTCTGATTCAATCAGAACCGAAGCTCTAAGTTTGCTGCTGAGCCGACGTCGCCGCGACGCTTGCGTCACGCCGACCAGCGATCCTCTTCCTCACGGTCCGCCTGTTCATTGAGACGCTGCGCGATGTTTTCGGCGATCTGCTTGGTCTTTGCTTCGGCGATGGTCTCGCCGTCCTGCGTCTTCAGCGCCGTCCGCTCGGCTTCGATCGGAAAATCGTCGGGCGCGAGCGCCTCGTCGTCTTCACCGTCCACCATCGGTTTCGCCTCCGCTCAGTCAGGCTCCGCGCATCTGGATACGCGTCGGACAACGCCGTTCCGGCGAATTAGTGCCCGGTCGCCGCACGGAACTTTCGCGGCCGAGGCGCCGGCTCAGACCGTCGCGCGGTCCGCCAACCAGCTGCACACCGCCTCCGGCATGGCGTGAACGTGCCCCGGCCAGGGCGCGGCGGCGAAGCCGACATGGCCGCCATCGTCCGGCTGCCACAGCGTGACGTTGTCGCCGACCTGATGCGGAGCCGGCAGCGAGGCGCCCGGCACGAACGGATCATTGCGCGCATTCATCACCAGCGCCGGCACGCGGATCCGGTGCAGATGCGGCTGCGACGAAGCCCGCGTCCAATAATCGTCGACGTCGCGGAAGCCGTGCAGCGGCGCGGTGAAGGCGTCGTCGAAGGCGCGCAGCGTGGTGGCGGCGGTGAGCTTGTCGCGGTCGAACAGGCCGGGATGCTGCCGCCATTTCGCCAGCGCGCGCGGCTTCATCGTGCGCAGGAAGTTGCGCGTGTAGATCTGCCGGTTGAGGCCCGTATCGATCGCAGCCCCGGCGGCGATCAGATCGAGCGGCGCCGAGATCGCCGCCACCGCCCGCACGGTCTGCGCGGCGCTCTCGCCCGCTTCCTCGGTCCAGCGCAGCAGCGCATTGCCGCCGAGCGAGACGCCGGCGGCGAACACCGGCCGGCCCGCGCGTTCGCGGATCCGGCCGAGCATCCAGCCGATCTCCTCGAAATCGCCGGAGTGATAGGAGCGCGGCGCGAGGTTGATCTCGCCCGAGCAGCCGCGAAAATGCGGCACGCTGAAACGCCAGCCGCGCGCCTGCGCCGCCTGCGCGAAGGCGATCGCGTAGCGGCTCGAAGAACTGCCCTCGAGGCCGTGAAACAGCACCAGCCACGGCGCGTCGTCGGCGCCCGGCAGATGGTCGACATCGATGAAATCGCCGTCCGGCGCGCGCCAGCGGTCGCGCTCCATCCGCAACGCCTCGGCCGGCCGCGGCCGCGCGAACAGCGTCGGCCAGATCGTCTGCAGATGGCCGCCGGGCAACCACCACGGCGCGCGATAATTGCGCATGAAGCTCAATTGGTTGGAGATCATCGGAACAAGCCGGCGGGACGGCCCGCAACCTGCCGCGCCGCGCCGGGCGGCGTCAACACCTCCGCACGCGCGCAGGACGCGCCGAAGTGAAGCGACCACACCCCGATCCGGGTTGCGTGCCGCCGGCTTCGCGGTAAGCTCGGGTCACAGCAAAACAGCCACGAAGCCATGCAGCTTCGGGCGAGACTTGAGGAAACCGTCCATGAAAGCGCGAGACTCGGGACAATTTCGCCATTTGTCGCCCGACGAATTGGAATGTCTCGCCGCGGCCGAATGGGCGCAGGCCGAGGCGATGTCGGACGACCTCAAGGACCTGGTGATGAAATCCGCCAACGCGATGCACGCGCGCGCCAAGCTCAAGCGGATCCTGCTGAGCCAGGTGCCGACCAAGCACTGACGGCGCGACGGGCTCCTGATCGATCCGCCGCCGCTTGACCGCACGCCGTTGCGTGCAACACTGCGGCGATGCCGCAACCGCAGCTCGCTCAATGCCCCGACAGCAAAGGCGCTTACGTCGTCGCGCTGGCGATCGCCGCGCCGATCGAGATTCGGCTCGGCAAGGCCGCGCCGGCGGTGCTGCGCGCCGGGCGCTATCTGTATTGCGGCTCGGCCTATGGCCCCGGCGGATTGCGCGCGCGGCTCGGCCGGCATTTTCGCAAGACCAAGACCCTGCGCTGGCATGTCGATCATTTGACCACCGCCGGCGAGGTGCGCGGCGCCTGGGCGGTCGCGCAGGGCAATGAATGCGAGCTGGTGCGCCGGCTCGGCTTTCTTACCGCTCCGATCGACGGTTTCGGCGCCAGCGATTGCGCGCATTGCCGCAGCCATCTGCTGCGCTGGCCGCAGCGCATCCCCCGCTCGGCGATCGTCGCGGCGCTCGCCGCCGATCGCAGCGCCGCTCCGGTCTGGCTGCGCGCCGAGCGTTGATCATCAAAGCTTCGGGCCTGATTCAGTCAGAACCGAAGCGTTATTCAGCGCCGACCTCGCGCCGAATCCAGGCCAGATAGCTGTCCGCGCCGGCCGTCACCGGCAACTGGATGATTTCCGGCGTCTCGTAGGAATGCAGCGAGATGATCAGGTCGCGCAGCGCCGCGAATTTCGCCGGCAGCGTCTTGAACAGCAGCAATTGCTCGGAATCGCTGGTGATCTTGCCCTCCCACCAATAATGGCTGGCAATCGCCTGGATCTGAACGCAGGCGGCGAGCCGGGCCTCGAGAGTTGCAATTGCTAATCGTTCTGCTTCTTCCTTGTTAGCAGCCGTCACCATCACCACGCAGGCCTCGGCCTGGTCCATCATCTGCATCCTCCAATCGGAACGCTATCTATCAGAACGAAAGTTGATCCAGCGCATCCCGCGTCGCGCGACCCGGTGCTTGTTTGCTATCGCAACCCCATCCGCGGTCTCGATCAGGATATCGTCATGCCGATCTACGGTTATGTCTGCAACAAATGTGGCCACGGCTTCGAGACGCTGCTGTATGCGCATGAGACCGCGGCCTGCCCGAGCTGCGAGAGCACCGATCTCGACCAGCAATTGTCGCTGATCGCCAAGCCGGCCAAAGGCGGCCCGGACGTGCCGATGTGCGACGGCGCCGGCGGTTGCGGCCGCTGCTCGCCTGATCTCTGCGCGTAGAAACAGACCTGCGGCTGCGCGGGTTCCCGCGGCGCGGCGCTGCAGCGCGCCGGCGGCACGGAACGAACCGGTGCCGAGCGTCGTTCTTCACGCCGACGATCTCAATCGAGGCAGTGAACAGATGACGCAGATCACCCGCGTGTTCGACAATCCCGGCCGGGCCCGGGCCGCGCTCGACGAATTGAAGGCGCAGCGGTTCGACAGCGCCGAAATGGTGGCTGGACCCGAAGGACGCGGTCAGACGCTGCTGCGGGTCGAGGCGCCGTTCGGCACCGCGATCCGGGTCGAGGAGATCCTCGACCGCCACGCCAATGCCGGGACGCCCGCTCCGACCGCGGCAGCGGCCAAACCTGCTGTGACGACTGCGCCGCCGCAAGCGGCCCAGCCACCGAGCCGGCTCCCTGCAGCCAAGACGGAGCCGGCCAAATCCCCGTCAGCCGAGCCCGCCGCGCCAGCGCGCAAGCTCGACGTGGACAGGGTGGCCAGCCGCCCGCGCACGCTGTCGCAGATCCTCGGCATTCCCGAGCTGATCGATTCCGATACGTTCTTCTCCGGCTTCCCGCTCCTGATCCGGCCCGCGCCGAAACGGGCGAAGGCGGAAGAGCCTGTCGCGAAGCAGCCTGTCGCGAAGCCGAACTGATCGGAGCGCCGCCGGCGAAAGCGGCGATGGATCCCGTCAGTCCGATCAATCTTGAGATTCGGATCGATCCTGGGATTGTGCCGATGTCCGCGTGTTGCTGCGCTTGGCCGCGGCCGCTCTTGCGCCGGCCTCCGCGCACGGGATCTTGGTCCAGCTGCCGTCGGGCGCCTTCATGTAAGAGCTGCAGCCCGCCGAGGGCGGCTCGCTGACGCTGCCCTGTGGCCCCTGATTGCTCGCCAGCGCCGGCCCGGCCAGCAGGCCCATCGCGGCGATCGTCGCGATGTAGATGCGTGATGTCGTCATGTCCGGTCCTCCTTTTCGGAACGGCCGGAATGTCGATCAAGATTGTGACGAATTCTTGCAATCGCGGAACAGCAGCGCCGCGTTTGCTTAAGACTTGGTATCACCTCGACCGCGGCTTGGTGCGCTCGCGGACCAAGGCGCTCTCAGCGCGACAGGACGTCGCGCCCGGCCGAGGTGCGGTCCTGCCAGTGATGCCGCACCAGCTCCGGATCGACATGTTGTTCGACCGGCCAGCCGACGCACAGATAGGCGATGAACTTCCAACCGGCGGGCACGTCGAGTTCGGTGGTGATCGCCTGCGGATCGAGGATCGAGACCCAGCCGACGCCGAGACCGTGGGTCCGCGCCGCGAGCCAGAAGGTTTCGATCATCGCGACGACGGAGTAATCGAGCGCCTCCGGCATGGTCTGGCGGCCGACGCCGAGGCCCTGCGCGGTGCCTCGATCGCAGAACAAGGCGAACTGCCGGGGCGCGACGTCGATGCCTTCGAGCTTGAGCCGCGCGTACAACGCGGCGCGTTCGCCCTGATAGGCGCCGGCCGCGATCTCGTTGCAGCGCAGGAAGTTGGCGCGCACCTTGTCGCGGGTCGCGGCGCTGTCGACGCTGACCCAGCGCCACGGCTGGCTGTTGCCGACCGACGGCGCGAGCTGCGCGAGATCGAGCAGATGCTCGATCAGCGCCGGATCGACGCCGTCGCGGCGGAAGCGGCGCACATCGCGCCGCCATGCGAGCAATTCGGCGAACCGGGCCTGAAACGCTGCGTCGAACACCGGCGGGTTGGCGTTGGCGGCCGCGGCGGCCTGCGGATCGATCATTCCGGGCGCCTTGTTGTCGAGCGCGCTCACAGCTTGCCCTCCAGCACATCGCTGAGATCGGCGACGTCGGTCGACAGCCGCGCCGCGGCGCGGAGCAGCGGCACCGCCAGGATCGCGCCGGTGCCTTCGCCGAGCCGCAGGTCGAGATCGAGCAGCGGCCTCGCCTGCAGCGCTTGCAGCGCGATGTCGTGGCCGCGCTCGGCGGAGCGATGCGCGAACACGCAATAGCCGCGCGCCGCGGGCGCCAGCCGCACCGCGAGCAGCGCCGCCGCGGTCGCGATAAAACCGTCGACGATCACCGGCCGGCGCTGCGACGCCGCGCCGAGAATCGCGCCGGTCATCATCGCGATTTCCAGCCCGCCGAATTCGCACAGCACCTCGAACGGCGCGGTCGCATCGCTGCGCGCGGCCGCCATCTCGATCGCGGCGCGCTTCTTCGCCATGCCGGGCGCGTCCTGCCCGGCGCCGACGCCGATGCAATCCGCGAGCGGCGCCGGCGCCAGCCGATGCAGCAACAGCGACGACGACGCGGTGTTGCCGATGCCCATTTCGCCGAGCGCGATGATATCGGCGCCGGCCTTGATCTCGGCGACAGTCAGTTCGATGCCGCGGGTCAGCGCCAGCGCGGCGTCCTGCGCGCTCATCGCCGGCTCGCGCGCGGCATTGCCGGTGCCCATCCGCACCTTGGCGTCGATCAGATCGGGATGAGCCGGCAGTTCGGCGGCAACGCCGGAATCGATCACCTGGACGTCGACGCGGCACGCGGTGGCGAACGCATTGGCGCACGCCTTGCCCGCCAGATAGGTCATCACCATCGCCACCGTCACCGCCGACGGATATTGCGAAACGCCTTCGGCGTTCAGCCCATGGTCGCCGGCGAACACCATCAGCACCGCGTTGTCGCCGCGCGGTTCCGCGGGATGGCTGATCGCGCCGAGTTCGATCGCCAGTTCCTCGATCCGGCCGAGCGAGCCGAGCGGCTTGGCCTTGCCGTCGATTCGCGCGCGCAACGAAGCCTCCAGCGCGCGGTCGACCGGCGCGATCAAAGGCGGCTGCCATGCTGCGAGTGTGTCGGTCGGCATTGTGAGGTCCCCTGGTTCGTGAAGGCGCGCAACTGACGGAAGTCGGGCTTGCCGGTCAACACCACCTTCGCGTGGTTGACCCCGACGATGGTCGCAGATAGCGTGGCCGGCGATGGTCCTTCCGCCAGGAAGGTGAAAAGGGAATCCGGTGCAAGTGAACTCTGTTCGAGTGATCTCAATCCCGGTGCTGCCCCCGCAACTGTAAGCGACGAGCCCGCGCCTCGGCCACTGGGATTTCCTGCTTGGAAATTCTGGGAAGGCGGCGACAAGGGCGATGACTCGCGAGCCAGGAGACCTGCCATCATGAATGGTGCTTTGGAGGCGTCGGGGCGGGGTGCACCGGACGGACAGCAGGGCGGTGGCGCATCGATCGTCACCCCGCGCGATCCGACAAAGCTCGAAGCCGCAAGGCGTTGCCGAGAGCCAGGGCATGGATCGCAGCCCCGACCACGATCACACCACCGCGCCAACCGCTGAGCTGCAGACCGATAGCACGACTGACGGTTCCACCCGGCCCGCGGGTCCGGTGGTGATCAGCGTCTGCATCAGTTGCAAGGCCGCCGACGGCAGCAATGCCGGCGCGCCGATGCTCGACGCGATCCGGGCCGCGCAGGGCGGCGCGGCCGATCTGCGGGTGCGGCCGGTGCAGTGCCTCAGCGTCTGCAAGCGCGCCGCCACCGTCGCGGTGTCGAGCGCCGACGGCTACAGCTTCGTATTCGGCGATCTCGTCCCCGAGACCGGAGCCGACGCGATCATCGGCTTCGCCGCCGCGTATCAGCACAGCGATTACGGCCTGGTGCCGTGGCGCCAGCGCGCCGACGTCCTGCGCAAAGGCATGGTCGCGCGGCTGCCGCCGCTGCGCTGGTCGCCCGACGACGGGCGTGCGCCGTCATGACCACGCTGGTCTCGACTTTGGTGCTCGGCGGCGCGCGTTCCGGCAAGTCGGTGTTCGGCGAAAAACTGGTCGCCGACAGCGCCCTGTCGCGGATCTACCTCGCCACCGCGACTCGCAGCGACGACGAGATGACGCAGCGGATCGCGCATCATCGCTCCCGCCGCGGTGACGGCTGGACCACGGTGGAGGAGCCGCTGGCCTTGGTCGATGCGCTGACCCGCGAGGCCGGCCGCGGCCGCGCCGTGCTGGTCGATTGCCTGACGCTGTGGCTGTTCAATCTGATGGAGGCCGGCCGCGATCCGGAGATCGAAGCCCGGCGGCTGACGCGGTTTCTCGGCGTCGCGGCGGCGCCGATCGTGCTGGTGTCCAACGAAGTCGGCCTCGGCCTCGTCCCGGAGACGCCGCTCGGCCGCGCCTTCCGCGACGCGCAGGGCCGCCTCAACCAGATCGTCGCCGCCGCCGTCCCCGACGTCGTGTTCGTCGCCGCCGGTCTGCCGCTGTGGCTGAAGCGCGCCCAACAGGAGAACTAACAGATGACCGCCCGCGTCCCCGTCACCGTGATCACCGGCTTTCTCGGCGCCGGCAAGACCACGCTGCTCCGCGCGCTGCTCAATCAGTCGAGCGGCCGCCGCATCGCCGTGATCGTCAACGAATTCGGCGACGCCGGCTTCGACGGCGCGCTGGTCGAGGAGTGCGGCGATCCGGTCTGCGCCCCCGGCGACATCGTCGAACTCACCAATGGCTGCATCTGCTGCACCGTCGCCGACGATTTCATCCCGACGATGGAGAAGCTGTTGTCGCGCGAACGCCCGCTCGACGCGATCGTGATCGAGACCTCGGGCCTGGCGCTGCCGCAACCTCTGTTGAAAGCCTTCGCCTGGCCCGCGGTGAAGACCCGCGCCACCGCCGACGGCGTCGTCACCGTGGTCGATGCACTGGCGCTCGCGCAGGGGCAGATCCCGCTCGACGACGACGCCGTCAAGGCGCGGCGCGACGCCACGCATGACGACCCGGTCGAGGAAGTGTTCGAGGACCAGCTCGCCTGCGCCGATCTCGTGGTGCTGTCGAAGAGCGACCTCGTCGCCCCCGATCAGCTCGCCGCGCTCGAGGCCAGGCTGGCCGCGAAGCTGCGGCCCAACGTCCGGATCGTGCGCTCGCACGGCGCGCTCGCCCCATCGGTGCTGATCGGACTCGACGCCGCCGCCGAGGACGACCTCGCCGCCCGCGCCGGCCATCACGCCGAGGGCGAAGAGCACGACCACGACGATTTCGACTCTATCGTGATAACGCCGCAGCCGGCCGACACCATCGAGACCATGCGCAGCCGCGTCGGCGCGGCGCTCGGGCTCGACGGCGTGCTGCGCGTCAAGGGCCACGCCAGGATCGCCGGCAAACCCGCGCCGGTGGTGGTGCAGGCGGTCGGCGCCCGCGTCGACCTCGCTTTCGCGCGCCCGGATGCGCAGCGCGCCGAGCATCTCGTGGTGATCGGCCTGAAGGGCTTCGACACCGAAGCCGCCCGCCGCGCGCTCGCGGACGCGTAGCATGACGCCGATGCGCGCTCGTCATCCCGAGGTGCGCGCCGGCTCCGGCGCGCCGCGAACGACGACGAGCGTCGCGACATGCGGCCATCCTTCGAGGCGCACACAAGCGTGCGCGCACCTCGGGATGACGCTGCGATGCGTGGCTGCGCCGGAGTGCGCCGCATGCATCTGAAGCTCGACGCCACCGCCAGCATCGATGACGGCGACGTCGCGCGCGACCTGCAGCAGGCGCCGGCCGAGATCGTGGTGCTGTCGGCTGCGGACACCGATCTCGCGGCCTTCGCCGCAGCGCGCGCGACGCTGCCGGATGACTTCCCGAGCCTGCGGCTGACCAATCTGCTGGCGCTCGGCCATCCCGCCTCGGTCGATCTCTATGTCGAGCGCACGCTCGCCAAAGCCAGGATCGTGATCCTGCGGATGCTCGGCGGCGAGGCGTATTGGCCGCACGGCGTCGAGAGCCTGCGCCGCGACGCCTTCGCCCGCGGCGCGCTGTTCGCCTGCATCCCCGGCGAGATGCAGTGGAACGCCGACCTCGCCGCGCGCGGCAATGTCGATGCCGACGATGCGCATTCGCTGTGGCGCTATTGCACCGAAGGCGGCGTCGACAATCTGCAGCTCGCGCTGCGCTACGCCGCCTGGATGATCATGCGCGGCGACCCGCCGCCGCCGCCGCGACCGATGCCCGCCGCGGGGTTCTGGCCGGATGAGCCGCAAAAGTCGCAGCGCCGCCGCGCGCTGGTGATCTTCTATCGCGCGCTCGCCGCCAGCGGCGACACCGCTGCGATCGACGCGCTCCGCCTGGCGCTCGACGCCCGCGGCCTCGACGCCGCCTGCCTCTATGTCACCAGCCTGAAGGATGCGCGCTCGATCGCGTTCCTGCGCAGCGCGCTGGCCGCCGCCCCGCCCGACATCATCGTCAACGCCACCGCCTTCGCGACCGCGACCGCCACCGACGATGCCGGCGTGCTGGCCTCGGCGGATTGCCCGGTCTTGCAGATCGCGCAGGCCGGAATCAGCCGCGACAGCTGGGAGCAATCGTCCCGCGGCCTCAACCCGCGCGACCTCGCGATGCATGTCGTGCTGCCCGAGGTCGACGGCCGGATCTTCGCCGGCGCGGTCGCGTTCAAGCAGCGCGGCACCGACGAAACCGACTACGCGCCGACGATCTATCAGCCGCTCGACGACCGGATCGCTGCGGCCGCCGATCTGGCGCAGGCCTGGGTGCGGCTGCGGCGGCTGCCGCGCGACCAGCGCCGCGTCGGCGTCGTGCTCGCCAACTATCCCAATCGCGACGGCCGGCTCGGCAACGGCGTCGGCCTCGATACCCCGCAATCGCTGCAGGATCTACTCACCGCGCTGCGCGCCGAGGGCTACCTCACCGGCGATCTGCCGGCCGACACCGCAGCGCTGATGCAAATCCTGCAGCGCGGCCCGACCAACGCGCTGACCGGGCGCGAGCTGCGCGACGGCGGCGTGGCCTGGCCGGTCGCGGACTACAGCGACGCCTTCGCGACGCTGCCGGATGCGGTGCGTGACGCCGTCACGACCCGCTGGGGCCAGCCGGACGACGATCCGCATGTCGCGGGCGGCCGCTTCCGGCTCGGCTTGCATCGCTTCGGCAACGTCCTGGTCGGCGTGCAGCCGGCGCGCGGTTACAATATCGATCCGAAATCCAGCTTCCACGATCCGGACCTCGCGCCGCCGCATCATTATCTGGCGTTCTATCTGTGGCTCCGGCGCGAATTCGATGCGCACGCGATCGTCCATCTCGGCAAGCACGGCAATCTCGAATGGCTGCCCGGCAAAAGCGCCGGGCTGTCGCGCGACTGCTTCCCCGCCGCATTGCTCGGGCCGCTGCCGCATCTGTATCCGTTCATCGTCAACGATCCCGGCGAGGGCATCCAGGCCAAGCGCCGCAGCGCCGCGGTGATCATCGATCATCTGACGCCGCCGATGACCCGCGCCGAACTGCACGACGAGATGGCGCGGCTGGAAGCGCTGGTCGACGAATACGCGCTCGCGGCCGATCTCGATCCCAAACGCGCCGATGTGATCGCCGAAGACATCCTGTCGCTGGCGCGCGCGACCCGGCTCGACGCCGACGTCGAGATCGACCGCTCGACGCCGACGCTGGACGCGCTGCGCGCGATCGACGCGCATCTGTGCGATCTCAAGGAGATGCAGATCCGCGACGGGCTGCACGTCTTCGGCCGCACGCCGCAGCCGTCGCAGCGCGACGATCTGCTGGTGTCGATCGCCCGGCTGCCGCGCTCGGAGCTGAAGCCGCAGGACGCCTCGCTGCATCGCGCGCTGGCGCAGGACCTCGGCCTCGGTGAATTCGATCCGCTGACGCGCGATCTCGCCGCGGACTACACCGGCCCGCGCCCGACTGTTCTGGCCGACCTCAGCGACCGCCCCTGGCGCACCAGCGGCGACACCGTCGAACGCATCGAATTACTTGCGTCTCGATTAGTCTCGACCCTTCATCGCGCACGGCCTGACCCTCTCCCCTCATGGCCTCATACTCAGCCGGTGCTCGACTGGATCGCGGCGTCGCTGCGTCCGGCGATCGACGCCTGCGGCGACGCCGAGCGCAATGCGCTGCTGCGCGGGCTCGACGGGCATTTCGTCCGCCCCGGACCGTCCGGCGCGCCGACCCGCGGCCGGCCCGACGTGCTGCCGACCGGGCGCAATTTCTTCGCGGTCGATGTCCGCGCGGTGCCGACGCCGTCGGCGTGGCGGATCGGCGCGCTCGCAGCCGAACGGCTGGTCGAGGCCTATTGGCAGGACGCCGGCGAATGGCCGCGCGCGATCGCGCTGTCGGCGTGGGGCACCGCGAATATGCGCACCGGCGGCGACGACGTCGCGCAGGCGCTGGCGCTGATCGGCGCGCGCCCGACCTGGGAGGACGCCACCGGCCGCGTCACCGGCTTTGCGATCGTGCCGCTGTCGGAGCTGCAACGGCCGCGCGTCGATGTCACCTTCCGCGTCTCCGGCCTGTTCCGCGACGCCTTCCCGGTTCAAATGGATCTGATCGCGAGCGCGATCGCGGCGACCGCAGCCCTCGACGAACCCGACGACGCCAATCCGATCGCAGCCCATGTCCGCGCCCGCGCCGACCATCTGATCCAGGCCGGCGTCGCGCCGGACGCCGCGCAGCGGCAGGCGGGCCTTCGGGTGTTCGGCTCGAAACCCGGCGCCTATGGCGCTGGGCTGCAGGCGCTGATCGACGAAGGCGGCTGGGACACGCGCGGCGATCTCGCCGACGCCTACCTCGCCTGGGGCGGCTACGCCTATGGCGCCGGCCGCGAGGGCGACGAGGCCCGCGACGCTTTTGCGGCGCGGCTGACCGCGACGCAGCTGGTCGCGCAGTCGCAGGACAATCGCGAGCACGACATTCTCGACTCCGACGATTACTACCAGTTCATCGGCGGCCTCGCCGCCACCGTCGAGACGCTGAGCGGCGCGGCGCCGAAGATCGCCCATCTCGATACCTCGCGCCCCGAAGCGCCGCTGCCGCGGACGCTGGCGCACGAGATCGGCCGCGTGGTCCGCGGCCGCGCCGCTAATCCGAAATGGATCGCCGGCGTGATGCGCCACGGCTACAAGGGCGCGGTCGAGATCGCCGCGACAGTCGACTATCTGTTCGGCTTCGCCGCCTCGACCGACGCGGTCGGCAGCCATCATTTCGATCAGCTGTTCGCCGCCTATCTGGACGACGAGCAGGTCCGCGACTTCCTGCGCGACGCCAATCCGGCGGCGATGCGCGAAACCGCCGAGCGCTTCGCCGAAGCGATCCGGCGCGGACTGTGGACGCCGCGCTCCAACCACGCCGCCGATCTGCTCGCCGAACTCCTCACCCGGAAGGAAACCGCATGACCGACGCCGCGCCCGATCGCGACGACAACGCCCGCCACGCCGAGAAGGCGAAGAAGCGCAAGGCCGCGCACGATCGCAAGCTCGAAGGCATGACCGATCAGAAGGGCCTGCTGATCGTCCACACCGGCACCGGCAAGGGCAAGACCTCGGCCGCGCTCGGCATGGTGTTTCGCCACATCGGCCACGACATGCCGGTCGGGGTGGTGCATTTCACCAAGTCGGAGAAATGGAACACCGGAGAGGCGAAGCTGCTGGCGAAATTCCCCGAGCTGGTGACGCTGCACATCATGGGCGAGGGCTTCACCTGGGAGACCCAGGATCGCGAACGCGACGTCGCCGCAGCCCGCGCCGGCTGGGAGCGCGCCAAGGCGTTGATCCGCGACGACCGCCATCGCATGGTGCTGCTCGACGAAATGAACATCGTGCTGCGCTACGACTATCTGCCGATTTCCGAAGTGATCGACTTCCTGCGTGATGAAAAGCCGGCCGACAAGCATGTGGTGATCACCGGCCGCAACGCCAATCCGGCGCTGATCGAGATCGCCGATCTGGTGACCGAGATGACTTTGGTGAAACACCCGTTCCGCAGCGGCGTGAAGGCGCAGAAGGGCGTGGAGTTTTGATGTCTTCCCTGATGTTCGTCATTCCGGGACGCAAGCGCCCGCTTCACCCTCCCCTGGAGGGGGAGGGTCGGCCCGCAGCCCGCGCAGCGGGATGCGGGACGGGGTGGGGTGAGCCGCGGGCACGATGGATGAACTCTTCGCCACCCCACCCCGCTCGCTACGCGAGCGACCCTCCCCCTCCAGGGGAGGGTGATCTTCGTGCGCGGGCAGGCGCACCGCCGCTCACACGAACGCTGCACGGGTGAATGTTGCAATGACCACCCCCACCCCCGCGCTGATGATTCAGGGTACCTGCTCTAACGCCGGCAAGTCGACGCTGGTGGCGGGGCTGTGCCGCGCGCTGGTGCGCCGCGGGCTCAAGGTCGCGCCGTTCAAGTCGCAGAACATGTCGAACAACGCCGCCGTCACCGCCGACGGCGGCGAGATCGGACGCGCCCAGGCGGTGCAGGCGCGCGCGGCGAGATTGCCGCCGAGCGTGCATATGAACCCGGTGCTGCTGAAGCCCGAGACCGACACCGGCGCGCAAATGATCGTGCAGGGCCAACGCTTCGGCCGGCTCGGCGCCAAAAACTTCCTGGACAAGAAGGCGGCGCTGATGCCGCACGTGCTGGACAGCTTCGCGCGCGTGGCGCGCGACGCCGACATCGTGCTGATCGAGGGCGCGGGCTCGCCGGCCGAGATCAATCTGCGCGCCGGCGACATCGCCAATATGGGCTTCGCGATCGCCGCCCAAGTGCCGGTGGTGATCGCCGGCGACATCGAGCGCGGCGGCGTGATCGCCAGCCTCGCCGGCACCCATCTGGTGCTGGACGGCGACGAGCGCGCGATGGTGCGCGGCTATCTGATCAACAAATTCCGCGGCGACGTCCGGTTGTTCGATCGAGGACTCACCGCCATCACCGACCTCACCGGCTGGCCGTCGCTCGGCGTGGTGCCATGGCTGCCGCAGGCCGCATTGTTGCCGGCCGAGGACGCCGTCGATCTCGATCGCGCCCGCGCCTCCTCATCGACACGCGTGATCGCGGTGCCGATGCTGGCGCGGATCGCGAATTTCGACGACCTCGATCCGCTCGGCATGGAGCCCGGCGTCAAGCTGGTGTTCGTGCCGCCGGGCCAGCCGATCCCCGCCGAGGCCAGCGTGGTGATCATCCCGGGCAGCAAATCGACGCTCGGCGACCTCGCCTTTCTGCGCGCGCAGGGCTGGGACATCGACATCGCCGCGCATGTCCGCCGCGGCGGCCATTTGCTGGGACTGTGCGGCGGCTATCAGATGCTCGGCCGCAGCATCGCCGATCCCGACGGCATCGACGGCGCGGCCGGCACGGTGCAAGGGCTCGGACTCCTCGATATCGAGACCATCATGCAGGGCGACAAATCGACCACGCTGGTCAGCGGCACGCATTGCGCCACCGGCGCGCCGGTCGAGGGCTACGAGATTCATCTCGGCCGCAGCCACGGCGCCGACTGCGCCCGCCCGGTGGTGACGATCGGCGACCGCCCCGATGGCGCGATCTCGCCGGGCGGAAGGGTGCAAGGCACCTATCTGCACGGCCTGTTCACCAACGATACATTCCGCAAGGCCTGGCTCGCCGGGCTCGGCATCGCCTCCGAGCTGGCTTACGACCAACAGGTCGAAGCCGCGCTCGATGCGCTGGCCGATCATCTCGAAACCCATCTCGATGTCGACCGGATGATCGCGATCGCGCGATCCCGTCACAGCACCAACCAGAGCGCGGCGTAGATCGCCGCCTGCAATACGCAGACTGCGATCAGCACGCGCGTTGCGCGGCGGATATCATCCGGCGTCGCCGCGGCGCGCGCGCCGTCGTTGAGAAACGGATCGTCGGTGAGTTGACCGCCGTAGATCCGCGGACCCGCCAGCGCGATGCCGAGCGCGCCGGCCATCGCCGCTTCCGGCCAGCCGGCATTCGGCGAACGATGTTTGCGCGCATCGCGCCGCATCACGGCGAACGACTGCTTGATCGATCCGCGCACCACCGGCGCCGCCAGCGCGATCAGCACGCCCGAGAGTCGCGCCGGAATCCAGTTGACGAGGTCGTCGAGCCGCGCCGCCGCCCAGCCGAACGCGCGATAGCGCGGGTTGAGATGACCGATCATCGAATCGGCGGTGTTGATCCCCTTGTAGATCAGCAAGCCTGGTAGTCCGAGCACCGCCAGCCAGAACACCGGCGCGACCACGCCGTCGGAAAAATTCTCCGCGCAGGATTCGATCGCCGCGCGCGAGACCCCGGCCTCGTCCAGCGTCTGCGGATCGCGCCCGACGATCAGCGCGACCTTCTCGCGCGCCGCCTCCAGTCCGCCCGCGGCGAACGCGTCGCGGACTCGGGCGACGTGATCGTACAGACTCCGCTGCGCGATCAGCGTCGCCGCCACCGCCGCAATTGCGCCCCAACCGCCCCAGCTTTGCCGCAACGGCGCTTCGATGAAAAAGCCGATGCTTCCGGTGACCGCGATCACCGCCAGAATGGCGAGAACCCCCGCCGATTTCCGCCGGCCATCCGACCAGCTCTCACGGTTCAGCACACCATCGAGCCAGCCGATCAACGCCCCGATCAGCACCACCGGATGCGCGAGCCGTTTCCACAGCCAGTCCGGATCGCCGATCACCGCATCGATCAGAAGCGCCGCGACGACGATCAGCAACGCGTTGGAATCCAACAGCAATTCAGTGCTCCACGCGAGAGAGTTCGGCGCTCAGATGATCGAGCGCATCCGCCAGCATCGGCCCGCCGCACACCGTCAGCCGCTCCGGAATCGTGATCCGCTTCGACGGCGGGTAGAACCGTTCGAGCGCGGGATGCAACACGAAAGCACGGCCTTCGTCCTCGGCGAAATCGCCGTCTTCAGAGATCAGCAAATAGTCCGGACGCAAGCTGACGACCGCTTCGAGCGATGCAAAGCCGCCGAGTTTGATACCAAGCGCGCTCGCAGCGTTGACCAGACCGACGGTCGACAGCAGCGACGTCATCAGACTATCGCCGCCCGAAACCCAGCCGCGCCGCTCCAGCGGTAGCACGCGAAAAGCCTTGTCGGACGCGGCTTTCCGGGCTGTCGCGATCGCCGTGTCGATGCGGGCGTTCGCAGCGGTCGCGCGATCGGGGTGACCGACCAGATCGCCCATCGTGCGGATCAGCGCCTTGACCTCGTCGAGCGTACGCGGCGTATCGAACTCGATGACGCGCTGGCCCTGCTGCTTCAGCAGCTCGCGCGTCGCGCGTTTGGTGTAGCGACCAGTGACGACGATGTCCGGCTTCAGCATCAGCACGTCCTCGGCCTCGCCGGACAGCATCGGAAAGGCGGCGGCCTTGTTCGCGAGGAACGACCGCGCCTCGTCGCGCGCATAGGGGCTGAGGCCGAGAATCTGCTCCGGATCGGCGAGCGTCATCAGCAACTGATCGGTGCAGACATTGATCGACGCGAGGCGCGGCAACGGCGCGGCATCGGCGCGCGACAGCACAGCCGCAGCGAGCGCAACCACCAGAGCCGACAGCGCGCGTCTCCGCATCGTTCAGACCCCGGTCCAGGGCAGAATCACGCCGCTGTCCTGATAATCGGCCCGATAGGCGCTGACGCGAAACACCTGCTGCAGGACGGCATCCGACAGCGCCTGATGCGGCGCGCCCTGCGCCGCAAGCCGTCCGTCCGCCATCACCAGAACAGTATCGGCAAAGCGCGCCGCGAGACCGAGGTCGTGAGTCACCACGATCACCAGCGTGCCGGCATCGGCCGCCTGGCGCAGCGTCTGCATCACGTCGAGCTGATAGCGCGGATCGAGCGACGCGGTCGGCTCGTCCGCCAGCACCACCGGCGCCTCGACCGCCAGCACCCGCGCCAGCGCGACGCGGCTGCGCTCGCCGCCTGACAGTTCATTGACGCTACGATCGGCGAAGCGCGCGACATCGGTGACCCGCATCGCGCGGGCGACCGCCTCGGCATCATACGGCGACAGCCGCGCCGGATCCGTCGCGCCGTGCGGAAAGCGTCCGAGCGCGACGACGTCGCGCACCGGCAGCGGCCAGTGCACCAGATGACCTTGCGGCAGATAGCCGAAGCGCTTGGCGCGCTCACGCAGCGGCAGCCTCGACAATCCATCGCCGCCGATCGTCACCTCGCCACGCGATTCGATCAGTCCCGCGAGCGCCCGCAGCAGCGTGGTCTTGCCGGCTCCGTTCGGACCGACCAGCGCGACGAGATGGCCGCGCGTCAAGTCCAGCGACAGGCCGTGCAGCACCTCGCGACCGGACAACGCGACGCCTAGATTCCGCGCGACCAGAAGGGCCGGCTCGGTCATGAGAAGCCTCCGCCCAAGGCGCGACGCTCCCGCACGATCAGATACAGGAAGAACGGCACGCCGATGATCGAGGTCAGCACGCCGACCTTGATATCGGTGGTGGAGGGAATGACCCGCACCGCGATGTCGGCGGCGAGCAGCAGCGCTGCGCCCGCGAGCGCGCTCGGCACCAGCAGCCGCGCCGGATCGTGGCCGATCAGCGGCCGCACCAGATGCGGCGCGACCAGACCGATGAACCCGATCGTCCCCGAGACCGAGACCGCGCCGCCGACGCCGAGCGCGACGCCGATGATCACGATCAGCCGCAACCGGCCGACATCGACCCCGAGGCTCTGCGCGGTTTCCTCGCCGAGGCTGAGCGCACGGAACGCGGCGCGCTGACTGAGCAGCAGAACGCCGCCGGCGAGGATGAAGGGCAGCGCCAGCGCGACGTGGCGAAAGCTGCGGTCCTCGAGCGAGCCGAGCAGCCAGAACGCGATCTCGAGGCTGGCGAACGGATTGGGCGAGAGGTTCATCACCAGCGCGGTCGCGGCGCCTGCGAGACTCGAGATGGCCAGACCCGCAAGAATGAGAAGCAGCAGGTTGGCGCTGCGGCCGGCCACCGCGAGCAGCATGAACACCGAGACGAACGCCATGGTGATGCCGGCGACCGGCAGCGCGTAGGACCGAACATCGGCCCAGCCCAGCGCGATGATCAGCACCGCGCCGAAAGCCGCCGATTGCGGCGCGCCGAACAGCGACGGCGACGCCAGCGGGTTACGCAGCAGACCCTGCAGCGCCGCGCCGGACAAGCCGAGAATGCCGCCGATCGCCAGCGCCAGGATCGCGCGCGGCAGCCTGATCTGCTGCACGATGATCTGCTGCACATCGCCAGCGCGGCCGATCAGGGCGTCGATCACGGTCAGCGGCGACAGTTTCACCGGCCCGACCCCCAGCGAGCCGAGCGCCAGCACGCCGACCAGAATCAGCAAAGCGGCCGTCACGACCGAAGCTCGCGAATCCGGTTTTGGGCGTGTTGTCATAGGCACTCATTCCTGCACCACGGGCGCTCTTTCGTCGAGCCTGTGATAGCCGTTAGCGCGATAGATGATGGTCGAGATGATCCAGCTCGCGACGAACAGCGCGACGATGCCGTAGCCGAGCGTCCCGAAATTGGCGTTGAGATCGGAAATCCACTCCCAGAAAGCGCCTTCGAGATGCAGGCGCCCGGCCATCAGCCCGAGCGTTTCGATGCCGCCGATCACGATCGCGACCAGCACCGAGACCGAGGTGATGGTCATGTTGTAGTACAGCTTGCGCACCGGGTTGCGATAGGCCCAGCCATAGGCGCCGAGCATCAGCACGCCGTCGAGGGTGTCGACCAGCGTCATGCCGGCGGCGAACAGCGCGGGGAAGATCAGGATCGACCAGTGCGAGATCGTTCCCGACGCGTTGGCGGCGAGGCCGAACAGGCTGATCTCGCTCGCCGTCTCGAATCCGAGCGCGAACAATAGCCCGATCGGATACAGCTGCCAGCTCTTGGAGACGAAGCGGAACAGCGGCCTGAACAGCCGCGCCAGCCAGCCGCGCTGCTGCAGCAGCGCGTCGATGTCGTCGTCATGCACCACCTCGCCGGCGCGCACCTTCTTGAAGGCGCGGTAGACGCCGCTCAACACCGACAGATTGGCGATCGCGATCGCAAACAGGAACAGCGCCGATGCCGAGGTGCCGATCACCCCGCCGATTTCGCGATAGCCGGAAAAGCGTTCCGTCAACGAGCTGGCCGCCAGCGCGATCGCCAGCGACGCCACCAGCACCACCGTGGAATGACCGAGCGCAAAGAAGAACCCGACCGCGATCGGGCGCTTGCCCTCCTGCATCAGCTTGCGGGTGACGTTGTCGATCGCCGCGATGTGGTCGGCGTCGAGCGCATGGCGAAGGCCGAGGCTGTAGGCCAGAACCGCGGTGCCGATCAGCACCGGCTGGCCGGCGAAGGCGGTCAGCGCCCAGGCCCAGGCGGCAATGTTGGCGATGACCAACCCGCCGAGCAAGGCGACCAGCCGAATGCGAAATCCATCGGATGGAGCGGAAAGTGCAGTCTTTTGCGTGATCGTCTCGGACATGGCGGGCCCCGAATGGTGAGCAGTTTCCTGTCACCCATGCGGCGGACCGCCCCAGCCGCGCGCACCGCACGCTGGAAGATGACGTGGCTCAGGCCGGTCTCCTGGCTCGCGGGTCGTCGCAATCCTCCGCCTTCCCGAACCCGACGGGCCCAGTGGCACGATGAAGGATCGCTCGCCGCCTACAGTTGCGGGCGCAGCGCCGGCTTGAGGCGCCGCCAAAGGCGCCCGGACCGGCTTCCCTGTGCCGGAAGACTCCGGCACACCTGAACATGCCGATAGAAGGCGGCCGCGTCCGCCTTGTCAATCGCCGCCTTGGTCGGATCACCGTGACATCATGCCGGCGTGCTGAGTTTCAGCGTCCGCCGAACGCAGGCCAGAATTTGGTGAAGCCGTCGGAGTGCTTCGGTTCCTACGCCCAGACAATCTCCAACAAGCCCGCGGCAAGCAGCGCGGGCCATCCGGTCATGCCGCAGGGCGCCGCGACGGCAGGGTCAGCACCGCGACCTGCGCGTAACCGCGATAGGGCCGGTCGAATTTCAGCCCGGCGCCGGTCCGCACGGCGATCTGCATCAGCGTCGCCTCGAGGCCGTCGCGCGGGGTGACGCCGAACAACCCCAGCCAGCGACGCATAGCATCGCGGGCGATCCGCGGCAAGCCGCGCTGATCGCCGAAATCGACGATGTGCAGCTGACCGCCCGGCTTGAGGCTGGCGATCGCGCGTTCGATCACCGCGGTCCAGTCCGGAATCATCGACAGGCTGTAGGAGATCATCACGCGATCAAACGCGATCGGCTGACCGAACACCGCTCGCGCGGTGAACGCGGTGGCGTCGCCATGGGCGACCTTGGCCGAACCGCTCAAGCCGGCGCGGGCGATCGCGCTGATCGCCGAGGTCAGCATCTCGGTCGAGACGTCGAAGCCGTAGAAGCGCGCGTTCGGATAGCGGCTCGCCGCAGCGATCAGATTGCGGCCGGTGCCGCAGCCGACTTCCAGCACATTATCGCCGACGGCCGGCGCGAGACCGGCAATCAGCTCGTCACGGCCGAGGAGATAGTATCGGCGCGTGGTGTCGTAGATGTGCCGCTGGTACCGGTACATCCGGTTCATGCGCGTCGTCGCATCGATCGGCCACGACGAATCAGCGGAGATTTCGGAGCGGATCATGGTCACGGAGTGCGCCCTCGATCTGGGAATCGTCCGCCATCCATCCACCTTTGCGACGACAGGGTGATGACAAGCGTCGGCATCCGATCCGCCGGACTGTCGCAAAACTGCAGTGCGCCGCAGCTATCCTCGATCGATTGCCGATTCGAGGATGGTATGAACACACAGCAGCTCATCGCGGATGCAGTCCGCAACAGCAAGGATCGCAGCGAGTCGACGATCTGGGATCGTCTGTTTTCGATCTGGTTCCGCCGGCTGGTCTATACCCAGATCTGGGAAGATCCCGAGGCGGATCTCGCTGCGCTGCAACTGCCGATCGGCTCGACGATCGTTACGATTTCCTCCGGTGGCTGCAACGCGCTGTCGTACCTTACCGCCAAACCCGCACAGGTGTTTGCGGTCGACCTCAACGAAGCGCATCTCGCTCTGCTGAAGCTGAAGCTCGCCGGGCTGCGGGCCTTGCCCGACTACGAGCAGTTCTGGCGCTTCTTCGGCGAAGGCATGGCCGACGACAATTCCGACCTGTATCGGCAGCGGCTGCGGCAGCAGCTCGACGGCGACGCGCGCAGCTATTGGGACGAGCGCGATTTCCGCGGCCGACCGCGCTACCGCTACTTCACCAACGGCTTCTATCGTCACGGCGCGCTGGGCAGCTTCATCGGCTTTGCGCATCTGCTGGCGAAGATCGCGAAGATCGACCTGTCGGCGCTGCTCGAGGCGGCGCCGGAGTCGCCGGAGCGCCAGGCCGCGCTGCAGCGCCTCGATCGATTATTCCACTCGCGCTTCGCCAAGCTGCTGACGCGCACCCCCGCGCTGCTGTTCAGCCTCGGCATTCCGCCGCAGCAGCGCGATCTGCTCGGCGGCGACCAGCCGCTCAACGAGGTGCTGCACGCACGGCTGCTGCGACTGATCAACGGCTACCCGAATGAGACGAACTACTTTGCCTGGCAGGCGTTGAGCCGGCGCTATCCCGGACCCGGCGACGATTGCCTGCCGCTGTATCTGCAGCGCAGCCGCTACGCGCAGATGCGCTCGGGCGCCGGACTGATCATTCCAGTGCACGAGAATTTGCGGGTGTTCCTGGAAAGCCTGCCGGCCCGGCAGATCGACGCGTTGGTGCTGCTGGATTCGCAGGACTGGATGGCCGCCGATGAAGTTCGGGCGTTGTGGGACGCGATCGATCGCGCCGGCAAGGATTCGGTGCAGGTGATCTTCCGCACCGCGGGCGCCGAATCGCCGCTCGAGACCGATGCGCTCGCGCCGCTGCAGCAGGTGTGGCAGCGCGACGAGGAGCGCAGCGCGATCGGCTTCGAGCGCGATCGTTCGGGCATCTATGGCGGCTTCCATTGCTACGCGCGGCGGGCGGGCGGCGGACGCTGATTAGATCTGCTTTTCGGAACTTTCCAAGCCATCGGGGAAGTTTGATTCATCTCAAGCCGCGCTACTGCCGATCGGCTACTTGAATAGTCGACGTTACTCCGCGCGCAACATATTGCGTTTTCGCGCGCAAGGGTTCGTCTCTCCCCTGACTGGCCCCGCACTCCCGATGCCGCAATCGGGAGGCGGGGTCTTGTTATTTCGTCGATGACGAGCTTGCCGCGCGGCCGCGCGCCGACGGAGCCGTCTTGCCGAACACCGCCCGATCGGGCAAGACTCACGAAATTCTCCGTAAATTGATCGAGGCCGGTGTGATCGACAAGCTCGAGCTGCTGCTTGCGCTCGCCAAGGAACGCCATTTCGGACGTGCGGCGGAAGCCTGCGGCGTGACCCAGCCGACGATGTCGACCAGCATCAAGCAACTCGAGGAGATCCTCGGCGTGATGCTGGTGCAGCGCGGCTCCCGCTTTCTCGGCTTCACGCCGGAAGGCCAGCGCACGCTGGACTGGGCCCGCCGCATCGTCGCCGACACCCGCGCGATGAAGCAGGAAATCAACACGCTGAAGGATGGGCTGTCGGGGGAACTACGCATCGCGGCGATCCCGACAGTGCTCGGCATGGTCGCATCGCTGACCACACCGTTCCGGGCCCGCTATCCCAATGTGCGCTTCAGCATCCTGTCCTGCACCTCGTCCGAAGTGCTCGGCCTGCTGGAAAACCTCGAGGCCGACGCCGGGCTCACTTACATCGAGAACGAACCGCTCGGCAAAGTCCGCAGCGTCCCGCTGTATCAGGAGAGCTACCGGCTGATCACCTCGCCCGACGGCATGTTCGGCGATCGCGATCAGGTGACATGGAAGGAAGTCGGACAGGTTCCGCTGTGCCTGCTGACGCCGAACATGCAGAACCGCCGCATCATCGACCGCGCGCTTCGGGAAGCCGGCACGGCTGCGCACCCGACGCTGACGTCGAATTCGATCATCGTTCTCTATACGCACGTCAAGACAGGGCGCTGGGCCAGCGTGATGCCGGCGAAGCTCGCCGAAACGCTGGGCCTCGGTGATGGCGTCCGCACCATCCCGATCGTCGATCCGATGGTGTCCTACAGCATCGGGCTGGTCGTGCCGCCCCGCGAACCCTACACGCCGCAGGTCGCCGCGCTGATGCAGGTTGCGCGCGAGGTGGCGCCATCGTTGCAGAGCTGAGCCAGGGCTTCCTCTGCCTCATTACCGTTTCCGTATCGCAGCATTGGACAGCTTTATTGATTCCTTGAACGATTCTTACTTTCATCGGCCGCGAACCAACGCCGAAAAGAGCGCCAATGAAAAACGAACCATGGGATACGACCCGCGCCGCTGAGATCATCGCCGGGTTGACGCACAAGGAAGGACCGACGCTGGTGATCCTGCACGCGCTGCAGGAGGCGTTCGGCTATGTGCCGGAGGCCGCCGAGCCGATGGTGGCGCAGGCGCTCAATCTGTCGCGCGCCGAAATCCACGGCGTCGTCACCTTCTATCCTGACTTCCGCCGCGAGCCGCCCGGCCGCCACGTGTTGAAGCTGTGTCGCGCCGAGGCCTGCCAGGCCGCCGGCGGCGACGCGCTGGCGGCGCAGGCCGAAACCCGGCTGGGGGTGACTTTCGGCGCCACCTCCGCGGATGGCGCGGTGTCGCTGGAGCCGGTCTATTGCCTCGGCCTGTGCGCCACGGCGCCCTCCGCGATGCTCGACGACCGTGTGTTCGGCCGCCTCGACGCGCACCGCCTCGATGCCTTGATGACGGAGGCGCAGCGATGACGATCCGCGCCTTTGTTCCGCGCGATTCCGGCGCGCTCGCGGTCGGCGCCGACGAGGTCGCGGCCGAGCTCTGCCGCCTCGCGCACGAGCGCGGCCTGATGCTCGATCTGGTCCGGCCCGGCTCGCGCGGACTGTATTGGCTGGAGCCGATGCTGGAGGTCGACACGCCGGCTGGCCGCGTGGCGTTCGGACCGACGACAATTGCGGACGTGCCGTCGATCCTCGACGCGATCCTGTCTGATGGCGATCATCCGCTGAAGCTGGGCCTGACCGAGGAGATCCCGTGGTTGAAGCGGCAGACCCGCCTCACCTTCGTCCGCTGCGGGATCGTCGACCCGCGCTCGATCGACGATTACCGCGCGCACGGCGGCTATCGCGGTCTGGAGCACGCGCTCAGGATGAGTTCGGACGCGATCATCGACGACGTCGTCAAGTCCGGCCTGCGCGGCCGCGGCGGCGCCGGCTTCCCGACCGGGACGAAATGGCGGACCGTGGCGCAGGCCGGCCGGGGCCAGAAATACATCTGCTGCAACGCCGACGAGGGCGACAGCGGCACCTTCGCCGATCGGATGCTGATGGAAGGCGATCCCTTCATGGTGATCGAGGGCATGACGATCGCCGGAATCGCGGTCGGCGCCACCAAGGGCTACATCTATATCCGCTCGGAATATCCCCACGCCGTCGAGGCAATGAACGCCGCGATCGAGGCGGCGCGGCGCACCGGCTATCTCGGCGACCACATCTGTCATTCGACCGATTCCTTCGACATCGAGGTCCGGGTCGGCGCCGGCGCCTATATCTGCGGCGAGGAAACCTCGATGCTGGAAAGCCTCGAGGGCAAGCGCGGCACAGTGCGCGCCAAACCGCCGCTCCCCGCCCATAAGGGCCTGTTCGGCCGGCCGAGCGTGATCAACAACGTGCTGACCTTCTCGGCGGTGCCCTACATTCTCGACGGCGGCGCGCAGGCCTATGCGGATTGCGGCATGGGACGTTCGCGCGGCACCAAGCCGATCCAGCTCGGCGGCAACGTCAAGCATGGCGGGCTGTTCGAGGTCGCGTTCGGCATCACGCTCGGCGAACTGGTCGACGAGATCGGCGGCGGCACTTTGAGCGGGCGCCCGGTCCGCGCGGTGCAGGTCGGCGGGCCGCTCGGCGCGTACTTTCCGCGCGCGCTGTTCGATACGCCGTTCGACTACGAAGCCTTCGCCGCGCGCAGCGGCATGGTCGGCCATGGCGGCGTCGTAGTGTTCGACGACACCGTCGACATGGCGAAGCAGGCGCGGTTCGCGATGGAATTCTGCGCGATCGAATCCTGCGGCAAGTGTACGCCGTGCCGGATCGGATCGACCCGCGGCGCCGAGATGGTCGACAAGATCATCGCCGGCGACAAGCCCGCGGCCGACATCGCCGTGCTCGAAGACCTCTGCAACACCATGAAATTCGGCTCGCTGTGCGCGCTGGGCGGCCTGGCCCCGATCCCGGTGCTGTCCGCGCTCACGCATTTCCCGGAAGATTTCGGCCTCGCGCCGCGCCGCCTGCAGGCTGCGGAATAAAGGACGACGATATGGCTCTGGTCCACGAAATCGATTTCGGCACGCCGCGTTCGCCATCCGAAACGATGGTGACGCTGACGATCGACGGCCGCAGCGTGTCGGTGCCGGAGGGCACCTCGATCATGCGTGCGGCGATGGAGATCGGCACCGCGATCCCGAAACTGTGCGCCACCGACATGGTCGACGCGTTCGGCTCCTGCCGGCTGTGCCTGGTCGAGATCGACGGCCGCAGCGGCACGCCAGCGTCCTGCACCACGCCGGTCGCCGACGGCCTCGTGGTGAAGACCCAGACCGAGCGGCTGAAGCAGATCCGCAAGGGCGTGATGGAGCTGTATATCTCCGACCATCCGCTCGACTGCCTGACCTGTTCGGCCAACGGCGATTGCGAATTGCAGGACATGGCCGGCGCGGTCGGCCTGCGCGACGTGCGCTACGGTTACTCCGGCGACAAGCATCCCAATCCGGGGCTGGATGAGTCCAACCCGTATTTCACTTACGATGCGTCGAAGTGCATCGTCTGCTCGCGCTGCGTGCGCGCCTGCGAGGAGGTGCAAGGCACCTTCGCGCTGACCATCGCCGGCCGCGGCTTCGGCTCGGTGGTGTCGCCGGGGATGCAGGAATCCTTCCTCGGCTCGGAATGCGTCTCCTGCGGCGCCTGCGTGCAGGCCTGCCCGACCGCGACGCTGAACGAGAAATCGGTGATCGAGATCGGCACGCCGGAGCGATCGGTGGTGACCACCTGCGCCTATTGCGGCGTCGGCTGTACCTTCAAGGCGGAGATGCGCGGCGAGGAAGTGGTCCGCATGGTGCCGTATAAAGACGGCAAGGCCAATCGCGGCCATTCCTGCGTCAAGGGCCGGTTCGCCTGGGGCTACACCAACCATAAGGAGCGCATCCTCAAGCCGATGATCCGCGCCAGGATCACCGATCCGTGGCGCGAGGTGAGCTGGGACGAGGCGTTCTCCCATGCGGCCGCGGAGCTGAAGCGCATCCAGGCCAAATACGGCCGCGACTCGATCGGCGGCATCACCTCGTCGCGCTGCACCAATGAAGAGACCTTCCTGGTGCAGAAGCTGATCCGCGCCGGCTTCGGTAACAACAATGTCGACACCTGCGCTCGGGTCTGCCACTCGCCGACCGGCTATGGCCTCTCGACTGCGTTCGGCACCTCGGCCGGCACCCAGGATTTCGACTCCGTCGAGCACACCGACGTGGTGATGATCATCGGCGCCAATCCGACCGACGGCCATCCGGTGTTTGCCTCACGACTGAAGAAGCGGCTGCGCGCCGGCGCCAAATTGATCGTGGTCGATCCACGGCGGATCGACCTGGTTCGCTCGGCGCATGTCGAGGCGGCGCAGCATCTACCGCTGAAGCCCGGCACAAACGTCGCGGTGCTGACCGCGCTGGCGCATGTGATCGTCACCGAGGGGCTCGCCAACGAAGCCTTCGTGCGCGAACGCTGCGACTGGAGTGAATACGAGCACTGGGCGTCGTTCGTGGCGCAGCCGAACAACAGCCCGGAAGCGACCGCAGCGATGACCGGCGTCGATCCGCAAGCGCTGCGCGAAGCGGCGCGGCTCTACGCCACCGGCGGCAATGGCGCGATCTATTACGGCCTCGGCGTCACCGAACACAGCCAGGGCTCGACCACCGTGATGGCGATCGCCAACCTGGCGATGGTGACCGGCAATCTCGGCCGCCAAGGTGTCGGCGTGAACCCGCTGCGCGGCCAGAACAACGTTCAGGGCGCCTGCGACATGGGCTCGTTCCCGCACGAGCTGCCGGGCTATCGCCACATCTCGACCGACGCGGTGCGCGACAGCTTCGAGGCGCTGTGGGGCGTGACGCTCAACAGCGAACCGGGCCTACGCATTCCCAACATGCTCGACGCCGCGGTCGATGGCTCGTTCAAGGCGCTCTATGTGCAGGGCGAGGACATTCTGCAGTCCGATCCCAACACCAAACACGTCGCCGCCGGCCTCGAAGCGATGGAATGCGTGATCGTGCACGATCTCTTCCTCAACGAGACCGCGAACTACGCGCATATCTTCCTGCCGGGTTCGACCTTCCTGGAGAAGAACGGCACCTTCACCAATGCCGAGCGCCGCATCCAGCGAGTCCGCAAGGTGATGACGCCGAAGAACGGGCTGGAGGACTGGGAAGTCACGCTTCGCCTCGCCGAGGCGATCGGCTGCAGCATGAGTTACGACCACCCGTCGCAGATCATGGACGAGATCGCCACGCTGACGCCGACCTTCACCGGCGTCTCCTACGCAAGACTCGACGAGCTCGGCTCGATCCAGTGGCCGTGCAACGCCAACGCGCCGGAGGGCACGCCGGTGATGCACATCGATCACTTCGTCCGCGGCAAGGGCAAGTTCGTCATCACCGAATATGTCGCGACCGACGAGCGCACCGGGCCGCGCTTCCCGCTGCTGCTGACCACCGGCCGCATCCTGTCGCAGTACAATGTCGGCGCGCAGACGCGGCGCACCGCCAATACGGTATGGCACGACGAGGACCGGCTCGAAATCCATCCGCACGACGCCGAGCAGCGCGGCGTCAGGGACGGCGATTGGGTGCGGCTGGCGAGCCGCGCCGGCGAGACGACGTTGCGCGCGCTGATCACCGATCGGGTCGCGCCGGGCGTGGTCTACACCACGTTCCACCATCCCGACACGCAAGCCAATGTCGTCACCACCGAATATTCCGACTGGGCGACCAATTGCCCGGAATACAAGGTGACCGCGGTGCAGGTGTCGCCGTCCAATGGTCCGTCGGAATGGCAGCGCGCCTATGAGGAGCAGGCGACCGCGGCGCGCAGGATCGCCTCGTCCGCAGAAGCCGCGGAATGACGATGCGCCCGACTGTCCAGACCGCCACGACGAGAACCTGGCGCAACGGCCGGATGCGGGATGGCGCGCGCGCCATCCCGGAGGAGACGCCGGTCGCGATCAGCTACAATGGCGGCACCCATGCGGTGATGATGGCGACGCCGGCGGATCTCGAGGATTTCGCGATCGGCTTCAGCCTCAGCGAAGGCGTGATCGACACCCCCTCACAGATCGACACTTTCGACATCGTGCCGCTCGACGACGGCATCGAACTGCGGATGTGGATCGGAGGCGCTGAAGCCGAACGCCTGCAGCAGCGCCGCCGCCATATCGCCGGGCCGACCGGTTGCGGGCTGTGCGGCGTCGATTCGATTACCGAGGCGCTGCGCCCGGCGGCGATCGTCGGCGCGGGCGGCCACTTTGCGCCGGAGCAGATCATCGCCGCGATCGAGGCGATGCCGCCGCTGCAGACATTGAACATCGAAACCCGCGCGGTGCATGCGGCGGCGTTCTGGACGGCGTCGCGCGGCATCGTGAGCCTGCGCGAAGATGTCGGCCGTCACAATGCGCTCGACAAGCTCGCCGGCGCGCTCGCGCGGCAACAGATCGCGACCGGCGACGGCATCGTGCTGCTCACCAGCCGGGTGTCGGTCGAGATGGTGCAGAAGACGGCCGCGCTCGGCGCGCCGCTGCTGGTCGCGGTGTCGGCGCCGACCGCACTTGCGGTTCGGATGGCGGAGGCGGCCGGCGTGACGCTCGCCGCGATCGCTCGCGCCGACGGATTTGAAGTCTTTTCCCATCCCGGCCGGATCAGCGGCGGAAAGCGCGAGGAAGCTACCGATGTCGCCTGACCGGCTCGTCCATATGGCCAATCAGATCGGCACGTTCTTTCGCAGCCAGGGCGCCGACAGAGCGGTGCCGGGCATCGCCGAGCATTTGAGGAAATTCTGGGACCCGCGGATGCGCACGGCGATCGTCGCGCATCTCGACGCGGGCGGAGAAGGTCTCGCGCCCGACGTGCGCGCGGCCGTGGAGGCGCTGAAAACGACGACATAGGAAAACTGCGAGCGACAGGACATCAGCCCGAAAACGGGCGATTCACTAGGGGAAGGAAACCACATGACAACCTTGGAAGGGACCGGACGGCTGTCCGGTGCACGGCCGGGTCTACTCGATCGTGAACGCATCATCGCGGCCGCCGGCTATAATCGCTGGCTGGTTCCTCCGGCCGCACTCTGCATCCATCTCTGCATCGGCATGGCCTACGGCTTCAGCGTGTTCTGGCTGCCGCTGTCGCGCGCCGTCGGCCTGTCCGCGCCGCAGGTTTGCGCGGATATGACGATCTTCCAGGAGTTGGTGACCACGACCTGCGACTGGCGCGTCGCCAGCATGGGCTGGATGTACACGCTGTTCTTCGTGCTGCTCGGCGCGTCGGCGGCGATATGGGGCGGCTGGCTGGAGCGGGCCGGTCCGCGCAAGGCGGGCTTCGTCTCGGCGATTTGCTGGTCGGGCGGCCTCGTGCTCGGCGCGATCGGCATCTACACGCATCAGCTCTGGTTGCTGTGGCTCGGCTCCGGCGTGATCGGCGGGATCGGCCTCGGGCTCGGCTATATCTCGCCGGTGTCGACGCTGGTGAAGTGGTTCCCCGATCGGCGCGGCATGGCGACCGGCATGGCGATCATGGGCTTCGGCGGCGGCGCGATGATCGGCGCGCCGCTCGCGAACATGCTGATGAATTATTTCAAGACTCCGACCGACGTCGGTGTCTGGCAAACCTTCCTGGTGATGGGCCTGATCTATTTCGTGTTCATGACGATCGGCGCGTTCGCCTATCGCATCACTCCGCCGAACTGGCGACCGGAAGGCTGGACGCCGCCCGCCAAGGCCAACACCATGATCACCGAGCACCATGTGCATCTCAAGGATGCGCATAAGACCAAGCAGTTCTGGCTGATCTGGACGGTGCTCTGCCTCAACGTCTCGGCCGGCATCGGCGTCATCGGCATGGCCTCGCCGATGCTGCAGGAAATCTTCGCCGGCAAGCTGATCGGGCTTCCCGATCTCAGCTTCAACCAGCTCTCCGCCGAACAGAAGACCATGATCGCCGGCATCGCCGCCGGCTTCACCGGCCTGCTGTCGCTGTTCAACATCGTCGGCCGGTTCTTCTGGGCGTCGCTGTCGGACCACATCGGCCGCAAGAACACCTATTACGTGTTCTTCCTTCTCGGCATCCTGCTCTATGCGCTGGCGCCGACGCTCGCCGCGATGGGCAGCAAGGTGCTGTTCGTGGTCGCGTTCGGCATCATCCTGTCGATGTATGGCGGCGGCTTCGCCACGGTGCCGGCCTATCTCGCAGACATTTTCGGCACCCAGTTCGTCGGCGCGATCCACGGCCGGCTGCTGACCGCCTGGGCGACCGCGGGGATCATCGGTCCGGTGGTGGTGAACTACATCCGCGAGGCGCAAATCGCCGCCGGCGTGCCGCGTGCGCAGGTGTACGACTTCACCATGTACATCCTGGCCGGGATGCTGGTGGTGGGCCTGATCTGCAACGCGCTGGTGAAGCCGCTCGCCGACAAATGGTTCATGAAGCCGGCAGACGTCGCAGCCTTGCAGGCCAAGGGCGCGGCCGCGAGCAGCGGCGGCGGCTCTTACGGCATCGGCAAGGGCGGCCTCGACGCCCGCACCGCAGCCTTCTGGGCCTTCGTCGGCATTCCACTCGCCTGGGGCATGTGGGTCACCCTGCAAAACGCGCTCAGGATTTTTTGAGTATTCGCCACGATGCGGGACGGCGACGATCCGCCGTCCCGCATTTTCGATCCAGGCGATCTGCTGATTGATTTCGCAACCGCACAAAGCAACAACGCAGGTAATCGCTACTAATACTATTCCACGCGATCGCACCCGCACTGCATCAAGTGCATCGCAGCGAAGCCGCCGCCGCGGTCCGGTGAACTCATCAGGCGTTAGCTCAGCGCGATCGCAATTTGCACTTAATCATCCTTCTCACTTGCAGCGGCTATGATAGCGTCTCGTCACTGGCGCATTTGTCGCTCGTTGCGACGACCGCTCGCCGGTGTCGACAACAAAAATGGCGGCTGCAGCAGCGGCCGTGCGAGGGAGGACGCGATGAAGTCGATCTTCAGACGATCCGTTGTTGCATGCGCTGCAGTCCTGGCGATCGGGGCTCTCGATCAAGCTGCCGCTCAGGGCCTCAAGAAATACGATTCCGACAAGAAGGACTTCTGGACCAACCCGCCGCCGGATTGGTTCCTCGGCGACGAGACCGAGGCGCAGAAGGGTCTCGCGCCGCCGGCCGGCCCGCCGACCGGATCGTCCGATGTCGAACTCGCCGCGATGATGAAGAAAATCAAGCTGCCGCCGGGCTTCAAGATCGAAGTCTACGCCTCGGGCGTGCTGGCGGCGCGGCAAATGGCCTGGGGCGACAACGGCACGCTGTTCGTCGGCTCGTTCGGCCTCGGCAACGTCTATGCGATCACCGAGAAGGACGGCAAGAAACAGGTCAAGACCGTCCTCAAGGGCATGAAGATGCCGACCGGCATCGCGTTCCAGAACGGCGCGCTCTACGTGATCGATATCGACAAGCTGATCCGCTACGATAACGCCGAAGCCAGTCTCGACAAGCTCGGCGACGGCAAGGTCGTCTATGACGATATGCCGTCTTACGTCGCGCACGGATGGAAGTATCTCGCGGCGGACAAGGACGGCTGGTTCTACGTGCCGTTCGGCCCGCCCTTCAACATCGGCCTGCCGCCGACCTCGCTGTCGCAGATCCGCCGCATCGACCCAAAGACCGGCAACGCCGAATTGGTCGCGCTCGGCGTGCGCAATTCGGTCGGCGGCGACGTCGATCCGCGCACCGGCAAATACTGGTTCACCGAAAACGCCCGCGACTGGATCAGCGACGACATGCCGAGCGACAAGCTCAACATGATCTCGAAGCTCGGCGAGCATTTCGGCTATCCGTATTGCCATCAGGGCGACATGCCGGACCCGAAATTCGCGATGGGGCACAAATGCTCCGAGTTCACGCCGCCGGTGCTGAACCTCGGCGCGCATGTCGCTCCGCTCGGCATGAAGTTCTACACCGGCGACCAGTTCCCCGCCGAGTACAAGAACAACATCTTCATCGCCGAGCACGGCTCCTGGAATCGTCACAAGTATCAGGGCGCGCTGATCAAGCGCGTGATCGTCGATCCGGACGGCAAGAACGCCAAGCAGGAAAACTTCGCCACCGGGTGGATCGAAGGCGACCAGGGTTATCTCGGCAGACCCGCCGATATCGTGCTGGCCAAAGACGGTTCGATGCTGGTGGCGGACGATTGGGCCGGCGCGATCTATCGCATCAGCTACAGCAAGTGAGCCGCTGATCCTGGCATTTCGCAGCACGGCGGCGGCGCAACAAGGCGGCCGCCGCCAGCGGCGTGATGTCAAGACTGTCGATCGGTCCGTCAACCAACAAGAAAAGGCTCACTATGAATCGCTGCGCGGCCGCGTTGATCCTCGTTGCGCTCGGCACCGCGGGCGCATCGACCGCCCTTCGCGCCGCCGACCTCGAGGCCGGCAGGGCCAAGGCCGAGCTCTGCACCGGCTGCCATGGCGAGAACGGCGTCTCGGGAATGGAATACACACCGTCGCTGGCGGGGCAGCCGGACCTGTTCATTCAGTGGCAACTGATCTTCTTCCGCAGCGGCACTAGGCAGAACGCCAGTATGAGGCCGTTCGTCGACGACCTCAGCAACGAGGACATTCGCAATCTCGGCGCGTATTACGCCTCGCTGCCGCCGATGACGAACCGCAAGCCCGACGACGATCCTGATCTCTCCCGCAAGGGCGCCCAGGCCGCCGCAGGCCGGCGCTGCGCCTCCTGCCACACCGACAACTACGCCGGCATCAAAGCCACCGCGCGTCTTGCCGGCCAGCGCGAGGAATATTTGATCAAAGCCCTCAACGAATTCAAATCCGGCCAGCGCTCCGGCGGCGCGATGGCGGCAATGGCCGACGTCGCCTACCCGCTCAGCGAAGAAGAAATCTACGCACTCGCGCACTACCTCGCGCATCTGTGAAGCCGGACTGATCGAACCGGCCGATCACCCCCGGCCTTGCCCCGCTGACGACGCGCGGTCTGGCAGCGCCGGGAACGAAATCGCGCTCTCGTCGTAGACACCGCGCGTCCGCGCGGTGGCGACCAGCATCTCGTTTCACATGCAACGCCCGACCGCATGCGGTCGTTCGCCCGTCGTTCATGTCACGCGCCAAATATCCGGCCGTCCGCGAGGTTCCATGTCACCCAAGAATCCGGTTAGCAAGAGTTCGGCTCCCGAGAGCCCCGAAACCACATCCGCGACGATCGCGGATGTGAGCATTCAGCGCGGCCAAGGCGGCGAGACCCATCAGATCGCGACCGGGAAAACGCCGGTGCTCACCACGCGGCAAGGGGTCCCTGTCAGCGACGACCAGAACAGCCTGAAGATCGGCCCGCGCGGGCCGACACTGATGGAAGACTTCCATTTCCGCGAGAAGATCTTCCACTTCGACCACGAACGCATTCCGGAGCGGGTGGTGCATGCCCGCGGCTTCGGCGCGCACGGCTTTTTCGAAACCTACGAGTCACTCGCGGACATCACCCGGGCGGACATTTTCCAGCGCGCCGGGGAAAAGACCCCGGCCTTTGTGCGCTTCTCGACGGTCGCCGGCAACAAAGGCTCGGCGGATCTCGCGCGCGATGTCCGCGGCTTTGCGGTCAAGCTGTACACCCAGGAAGGCAATTGGGACATCGTCGGCAACAACATCCCGGTGTTCTTCATTCAGGATGCGATCAAGTTTCCCGACCTGATCCATGCCGCCAAGCAGGAGCCCGACCGCGGCTTTCCGCAGGCGCAGACCGCGCACGACAATTTCTGGGACTTCATTTCGCTGATGCCGGAATCGATCAACATGGCGCTGTGGATCATGTCCGATCGCACCATTCCGCGTTCGTTTCGTTTCATGGAGGGGTTCGGCGTCCACACCTTCCGGCTGATCAACGCCGAAGGCAAATCGACCTACGTCAAATTTCACTGGAAACCGAAGCTCGGGATGCAGTCGGTCGCGTGGAACGAGGCGGTGAAGCTGAACGGCGCAGACCCGGATTTTCATCGCCGCGATCTATGGGACGCGATCCAGGCCGGCGACTATCCGGAATGGGAGCTCGGCCTGCAATTGTTCGACGACGCCTTCGCCGACGAGTTCGAGTTCGACATTCTCGATGCGACGAAAATCATTCCGGAAGAGCGCGTGCCGATCCGCCGCGTCGGCCGGCTGGTGCTGGACCGGACCGTCGACAATTTCTTCAACGAGACCGAGCAGGTCGCCTTCCAGACCGGCAACATCGTGCCCGGCGTCGACTTCACCAACGACCCGCTTCTGCAGGGTCGCAATTTCTCCTATCTCGACACCCAGCTGAAGCGGCTCGGGAGTCCGAACTTCAACGATCTGCCGATCAACGCGCCGAAATGCCCGTTCCACACTTTCCAGCAGGACGGGCACATGACGCTGAACAATCCCAAGGGCCGCGCCAATTACGAGCCGAATTCATGGGGCGCCGCGGGCGGACCGCGCGAGACGCCGAAAGGATTCCAGACTTTCCCCGCAGAAGAAGCAGGCGAGCGGCGGCGTGCACGCGGCGAATTGTTCGCCGATCACTACAGTCAGGCCCGGCAGTTTTACATCAGCCAGACCGAGATCGAGCAGACCCATATCAAGGACGCGTTCACCTTCGAGCTGAGCAAGGTGGAGAGGCCCGATATCCGGGCGCGCGTTGTTTCGCATCTGGTCAATGTCGATGAGGAGCTGGCCGGGAAAGTCGCCGACGGCCTCGGAATGGAGCTGCCGGCCGCCGCCGAGCCGGCCCGCGCCGTGATGACCGACCTCGATCCCTCGCCTGCACTCAGCATCCTGAAAAATGGACCCAAGGATTTTTCAGGCCGCAAGATCGGCATCCTGGTCAGCGACGGCGCCGACGCCAAACTGCTGGCGGCGCTGCAGGCCGCAGCCGGCAAGCATGGCGTTCTCGTCGAGCTGGTCGCGCCGAAGGTCGGCGGCTTCGAAACGTCCGACGGAGAGATGCTGCCCGCCAAACAGAAGATCAATGGCGGACCTTCGGTGCTGTACGATGCGGTGGCAATTCTCGTCTCCGACGAAGGCGCTGAAATGCTGCTCGGCGAGGCGACCGCCCGCGACTTCGTTGCCGATGCCTTCGCCCACGCCAAGTTCATCGCCTATACCGAAGCTGCGCAGCCGCTGCTCGACAAGGCCGGCGTCAAACCCGATGACGGCTTCCTCGCCTTGAGCAAGCCGGCCGATGCCGAACGCTTCCTGAAGCTCTGCGCCAAGCTGCGCTTCTGGGAACGCGAGGCAAGCGTTCACGCGGTGTAGACCAACGACATTGCTCCCCGACTACCTGGAGCGGGATGACTTATCGTTGAATCGTCATCCCGCTCCAGGTTCTTGTTTGAGCATGATCATTTCCGAAAGCCGGCGTCGTTCATTCCGTTGAACGGAATGGAAGAATCCGCTCGCGACCGCCGCCCGGTTATTCTAGACAGCAAGGGGATATCGCTTCTGAACAATCAGGTCCGGTCCACTTCATGCTGCAGGATACCAGCGCGGCCGTCGCTGCACTTATCCAACGATGGCGGGCAATCGATGCTGCCGAGCGTCGGCGTGATCCGTTCGGAGCGTTTCAGCGCGCCGGATTGTTTCAGATCGGTCTGCCAAGCGGCGTCGCAGCGCTCGACAGTTTCTCCGCCATCGCCATCGCCGAACAAGCGATCGCCGCCGCGACCGGCGAGCTTGGTCTGGCGACCGCCTTTGCCGGACGCCAGCTGATCGCACGGTTCTTTGTTGCCGGCTTTGCCGACGACGCCCAACGCAGCGATCTGTTGCCGCGCATCGTCGCCGGCACATGCTGGGCCGCGGTCGCGATTTCCGAACCCGGCGCCGGCGCGCATCCAAAGCATCTGCAAACAAAGGCCGAGCCGCGCGACGGCGGCTTCGTGCTGCGTGGCCGCAAAGCGTGGATCACCAACGGACCGGTCGCCGACGTCTTTCTGGTGCTGGCGATCGTCGCGATCGAGGACGGCCGCAAGCGCTACGGACTATTCGCCGTGCCACGCGATACGGCAGGGCTAACGATCACGCCGATGCCGTCGCTCGATGTGCTCGCGCCGGCCTCGCATTGTGAACTCGCGCTCGACGACTGCGTCGTGCCGGCGTCGGCGCGGATCGGCGGCCACGCCGACGCCTATCCGGCGATGGCGCTGCCGTTTCGCGACATCGAGGACACCGTCGGCACCGCGACCACCGCGGGCTTCCTTGCCTGGCTGGTGCGCAACGCCGCGGCGCGGATCGAACGAACCGACGACAATGCGCTGCAGCTCGGCCGCCTCGAGGGGCTGGTCGCGCTGATCGAAGCCGCGAGCCACAATGCGGTGCAGGCGCTCGACGGCAAAGGACCTCGGGAGCCGGCGCGGCTGATCGGGGTTCGCGCGCTCGCGCGGACTATTGTCGACGAGATTCGCGCGATGCTCGCATCTATCCCGCCCGACGACGCGACCACGCGCGCGCTGGCGGCGTTCGACGTCCTCGCCAATGTCGCGCGCGAACCGCGCAAGCAGCGACAGATGACTCTCGGCCAATCTCTCTGGAGCGAACGACAAGAATGAACGCACAATTGCCGATCGAATCCATCGACGCCGTCACGGCGGGCCTCGCATCGGTCGGCTACATCGCCAGCCGGCAGATCGCGACAGCGGTCTATCTCGCCGAGCGGATCGAGAAGCCGATCCTGGTCGAAGGCCCGGCCGGCGTCGGCAAGACCGAGCTCGCCAAGGCTCTGGCGAAATGGCGCGGCCTGCGAATGATCCGGATGCAGTGCTACGAGGGGCTCGACGAGGCCAAGGCGCTGTACGAATGGAAGTACGCCAAGCAGCTGCTCTACACCCAAATCCTGAAGGACAAGCTCGGCGAAGTGCTGGGCGGCGCGGACACGCTGGCGGTCGCGCTCGAGCGGCTGCACGATTTCGGCGACGTGTTCTTCTCCAAGGAATTCGTCGAACCGCGCCCGCTGCTGCAGGCGCTGGAGCAGCCCGAGGGTTGCGTGCTGCTGGTCGACGAGATCGACAAGTCGGACGCCGAATTCGAATCGCTGCTGCTCGAAATCCTGTCGGACTATCAAGTGTCGATTCCCGAACTCGGCACCATCAGCGCGGTGGTGAAGCCGTTCGTGCTGCTGACGTCGAACGGCGAGCGCGACCTGTCGGACGCGCTGAAGCGCCGTTGCCTGCACCTGCACATCGGCTTCCCGGAGCAGAAGCTCGAGGAGCGCATCGTCGAAAGCCGGGTGCCCGGCGCATCGCAGGCGCTGCGCGCGCAGCTCGTCGGCTTCATCAATCAAGTCCGTGCGCTGGACCTGAAGAAACTGCCGTCGGTCAGCGAGACGATCGACTGGGCGCGCGTGCTGGTGCTGTTGCAATCGACCGAGCTCGACCACGAAACGGTCAAGGACACGCTCAACGTCCTGCTGAAATACGAAGCAGATATCGAAACCACGATGCCGCAGGTCGCCGGTTTTGTCGCCAAGTCCGGGCGCGCGGGCATGTTCGGCTGATGCGCGAGGAGCTGCACCGCTTCTTCCGGGCGGCGCGCGGCGCCGGCGTGCGCGTCTCGCCGGCCGAGAGCATCGACGCGATGCGCGCGGTGGCCGATGTCGGCTTCGCCGACCGCGGCGTGCTGCGCGATACGCTGCTGCTGACGCTGGCCAAGAGCCAGGACGAAAAGCAGGCGCTCGGCGATTGCTTCGATCTGTTCTTCAGCCATCCCGAGCCGAAATCCGAGATGGACGATGCGTCGGGGGACGACGCGAGCGCTTCCGGTGACTCATCCGACGCGACGTCGCCGGCCAGCGCCGGCGGCGCGCCGCAGGACGGCGGCGGCGAGACCACCGAGCTCGGCGAACTCGCGCAGATGCTGCTGGCGCAGGATCGCAGCGCGGTCGCAGCGGCGCTGGCGGGCGCAGCCAATGCGGCCGAGCTGTCCGCGATCCGTTACTTCACTCAGCGCGGGCTGTTTCAGAGCCGGATGATGGAAGCGCTCGGCGTCGGCCGGCTGCGCGACGATCTCGATCAGCTCAAGACCGCCAATCCGGCCGAGGCCGAGAGGCTCGCGAACCTGCTCGACGGCCTGCGCGACGCCGTGCGCGAGCGGGTGTCGCAGGCGCTGCTGCTGTACGGCCGCGAGGAAACCGAAAATCTGCGCCACGAAATCCTGCGCAACGCACCGCTGGCGCGGCTGGAGCGGCGGCAGGTCGACCAGATGAAGTTGCTGATCCGCGCCATCGCGCGGCGGCTGCGCGAGCGCTACAGCAAGCCTCGCAAACGCCAGCGTCGCGGCCATCTCGACGTCCGCCGCACGATGCGCCGCAACGCCGCCTGGGGCGGCATCCCGTTTCTCACCGCATGGAAGCGTCGCCATCGCGACCGGCCAAAGATCGTCGCGCTGTGCGACGTCTCGGGTTCGGTGGCGCAGGTCTCCGACTTCTTCCTGTTGCTGATCCACAGCCTGCACGAGGTGGTCGACGACGTCCGCTCGTTCGCGTTCTCCGGCCATCTGATCGAGGTCAGCGACATTCTCGACAAGCAGGAGCCGGAAGCGGCGATGCGCGAGATCATGACGAAAGTCGGTTTCGGCTCGTCCGACTACGGCAACTCTTTCGCGGATTTCGAGAAGCGCTGGCTGCGCGCCGTGACGCCGAAGACCACCGTGATCGTCCTCGGCGATGCGCGCACCAACAAGCTCGATCCGCGGACCGACATCCTGCGCACGATCTCCGAGCGCGCCAAACGCGTGGTCTGGCTCAACCCCGAGGGCCGCATGGGCTGGGGCTGGGGCGATTCCGAAATGTTCCGCTACGCCCCGTTCTGCACCGTGGTCCGGCAATGCGCGACCGCCAAGCAGCTCGAACGCGCCGTCTCCGACATCGTCGCGGCCTATCAGTAGCGGCCCACGCATCCGGGCTGAATTGCCCGACGGTCCAGCGGTGGCCTGACCTCAGGCGCACAGGCAAGCTGCCGGGCATCAAATCGCCTCGGAGGCCCATCGGGTGGAGAAGTCGCGCGCTTCGCGGTGATCGTTTCGTCGCCCGCCCCGCCGCGCAGGCGATCGCGCGCCGCCGCTCATGTCATCGGCTTCGATTGGTGCATGAGCCGGTCGCGATGCTGCGGCGCTGCGATTGCGATCATCCGGCGCGCGCGTTCCCTCAGGCTGCAGCCGCGCAGCTCGGCGACGCCCCATTCGGTGACGATCGCGTCGACGTCGGCGCGCGGCGTCGTCACGGTCTCGACCGATGCGACGATGCGGCTGCTGCCGTCGGGCGCCGCCGCCGGCAGCGCGATGATCGCCCGCCCGCCCGGCGAGGCGTTGGCGCCGCGGACGAAATCGAGCTGGCCGCCGATCGCGCCGATCGCGACGCCGTTGAGGGTCTCGGCGTTGACACTGCCGTCGACGCCGACCTGCAGCGCCGAATTGATCGCGACCAGCCGGTTGATCCGGGACAGCACGCCGTGATCGTGGGTGTAGGACGCCGGATGCATCGCCACCGCCTTGTTGCGATCCGCGAAGCGATACAGCCGCTGCGTGCCGATCAACTGATTGGTCACCGTGATGCCCGGATCGATTCCCTTGCAGGCATTGGTAACGACGCCGCGCTCGATCAGTTCGACCACGGCGTCGTTGATCAGTCCGGAGTGGATGCCGAGATGCCGCGCGTGGGTCAGCGACGACAGGATCGCGTCCGGGATCTTGCCGACGCCGAATTGCAGCGTGCTGCCGTCGGCGATCAGCGCCGCCGTATTCGCCGCGATCCGACGCGAGACCTCGTCCGGCGCATCCGACGGCAATTCGAGCGGCGGATGGCGCGCGGCGATGCGGAGATGGATCGGGACATCGTCCGGCCACTCGGCGCCGCAGGTGAAGGGCGCATCGGGATTGATCTCGGCGATCACCAGCCGCGCCCGCCGCGCCGCATCGATGACGTAGTCCCTGGACAGGCTCGCGCTCAGGCGGCCGTCGGCCGACACAGCGAGCTGCACCAGCACGACGTCGGCACGATGTCGCCCCGACGCGAAGTCGGCGCAGAAGGCGGAGTAATTGCTCGGCACCACGTCGAGCCGGCCGGCGCGCGCGAGCTTGCGCGCATGGCCGATCACGCCGTAGCTCAGGAACGAAATGTTCGAAGTGTCCGCGCGGTTGAACGTGTCCGAGAACACCGGCCCGACCATCAGGCGGAACGGCGGCAGGCCGAACGTCTGTTCGGCCAACGCTTCGGTCAGCGTCCGCGGCTCCGCGGTCGCTTGCCCGCACACCACGAGATCACCGGCCCGGATCAGGCCGTCGAAGTCGATCGCTGAAGTCGCTATGGGCATCGGCCGCCGTCGCGCCGGCGAGCGGCGATCAATAGGACTTCGCGAGGCCGAGCACCTTCTCGGCGATGAAGCTGAGCGCGAGCTGCGGGCTGACCGGCGCGATCCGTGGGATCAGCACTTCGCGAAGATAGCGCTCGACGTGATACTCCTTGGCGTAACCAAAGCCGCCATGGGTCATCACCGCCTGTTCGCAGGCCTGGAAGCCCGCCTCGCCGGCGAGATACTTCGCAGCGTTGGCGGCGGCGGCGCACGGCATTCCCTTGTCGTATTGCCACGCCGCCGACATCACCATCAACCACGCCGCTTCAAGCTCGACCCAGTTTTTCGCGAGCGGATGCTGGATCGCCTGGTTCTGGCCGATCGGACGATTGAACACGATCCGGGTCTTGGCGTATTCCGAGGCGCGCGACAACGCCAGCTTGCCGAGACCGACCGCCTCCGCGGCGATCAGAATGCGCTCCGGATTCATCCCCTCGAGGATGTACTGAAAGCCGCGGCCCTCCTCGCCGATGCGATCCTCGACCGGAATCTCGAAATCCTCGAAGAACAATTCGTTGGAGTCGACGATCTTGCGGCCCATCTTCTCGATCTCGTGCACCTGGATCTTGGTGCGATCGAAGTCGGTGTAGAACAGGCTCAGCCCGTGGGTCGGCGATTTCACCTCCTCCAGCGGAGTGGTGCGCGCCAGCAGCAGGATCTTGTGCGCGACCTGCGCGGTCGAGATCCAGACCTTCTGACCGTTGACGATGTAGCGATCGCCGTTGCGCACCGCGCGGGTCTTGAGCTGCGTCGTGTTGAGTCCGGTGTTCGGCTCGGTCACCGCGAAGCACGCCTTCTCGCGGCCCTCGACCATCGGCGGCAACATCCGCTTGCGCTGTTCCTCGGTGCCGAACACCACCACAGGGTTGAGGCCGAAGACGTTGATGTGCACGGCGGAGGCGCCCGACATGCCGGCCCCGGATTCCGAGATGGTTCGCATCATGATCGCAGCTTCGGTGATACCGAGCCCGGAGCCGCCATAGTCCTCCGGCACGCAGATCCCGAGCCATCCGGCGTCGGCGAGCGCCTTGTGGAAGTCGTGGGGGAAGCCGCCCTCGCGATCCTTCCTCAGCCAGTAAGCGTCGTCGAATCCCTCACAGATCCTGGCGATCGCGTCGCGAATGGCTTCCTGCTGGTCGGTCAATGCGAAGTCCATGGTGGGCTCTTTTCTTGTCCTTGGGTCTCGATCATCCTATCGCGAAAGCGGCGCGACCGTCAGTTCGCCATCTGCGATGGCAGCCACAGGATGATGCTCGGGAATGCGACCATGATCGCGATCGCGATCAGATGCGCGATGAAGTGCGGGAACGTTCCGTGGAACACCTCGGAGACCGGCCGTTTGGCGTAGCGCGCGACGATGAAGCAGTTCAGCCCGACCGGCGGCGTGATCATGCCGACCTCCGCGGTGACGATCTTGATCACGCCGAACCAGATCGGATCGAAGCCCAGCGTCTTGATCAGCGGCAGCACGATCGGCACCGTCAGAACCAGGATCGCGATCTGGTCCATGAACGAGCCGAGCACGATATAGCCGCACAGGATCAGCGTGATGATCACCCAGCGCGACGTTTCCAGCGATCCGACCCAGGCCACCAGGTCCTGAGTGACATGGGTGAGCGTGAAGAAGTAGCCGAAGACCGAGGCGCCGACCAGAATCGTGACGATCATACAGGTGCCGTAGCTCGCGCTGAGCAGCGCCTTGTACAGCGAAGCGACCGTGACCTTGCGCTTCGATATCGCGAGCACCAGCGCGCCGGCGGCGCCGAGCGCCGAGGCTTCGGTCGGAGTCGCAACGCCGAGATAGATCGTGCCGGTCACGAGCGTGAACAGCGCCACCATCGGGCCGATCTGCCACAGCAGTGCGAACCGCTCACGCCATGGCACCGCCTCGACGCGCGGCGCGCGCGACGGGTCCAGCCAGACCAGAACATAGATCGTGGCCATGATCGTTGCGGTCACCAGCGCCGCCGGGATGATGCCGCCGATCAGCAACTGACCGATATTGACCTCGGCAAGCAGGCCGAAAATCACCAGCGCGACGCTCGGCGGGATCAGCATCGCCAGCGTGCCCGAAATCGCCACCACGCCGGCCGCCATTTTCGGCTCATAGCCCTGCCGGATCATCGCCGGCAGGCTGGTCGACGACAGCGTCGCGGCGGAGGCGGTGCTGGTGCCGCAGATCGCGCCGAAGCCGGCGCCGGCGAGCGCGGTCGCCATGCCGAGGCCGCCGGGAATCCGGCCGACCCACGCGGACGCCGTCTTGAACAGGGCGTCGGCGACGCCCGAGAGCAGCACCAACTCCGCCATCAGCAGGAACATCGGAATGGTGATCAGTTCATAGGACGACACCGTCGACAACGGTGCAGTCTCCAGAATGCCGAACAGCGTGCCGGGACCGCCGACCATCAGCAGGCCGATCGAACCGGAGAACGCCATTGCGAAGCCGACCGGGGTGCCGATCGCCAGCAAGGCGAACAGCAGGCCGAGAACAATAAGAGTTGTCATGATGCTCGCGCCGCTATTCGTAGGATTTGACTTCGCCGACCCCGACGAGGGGCGGCAGTGGATAGAGATTGCGGCCGGTCACCAGACTAAGCGCGTGGCCGACCAGCTGCAGCACCAGCCGCAGCACCAGCACGCCGCAGCCGAGCGGCACCAGCGCCGCGGAAATCCAGGTCGGCCAGGGAATGGCGCCGGCGAGCACGTCTTTCTGTTCGAAATTCTCGACCGCGCGGTCGAAGCCGACCTTGCAGAGCAGGACGAACACGAACAGCCCGGTGAATGCCGTGACAATCTCCGCCAGTCTCCGGCCCGCCGGCGAAAAGCGCGGCACCAGAATGTCGACGCCGACATGGACGTGCTCGCGCAACGCGTCCGATAGCGTCAGGAAGAACACGCCGGCCATCAGATACAGGCCGATCAGATCGTAGGTGAAGGAGAACGGGCGATTCAGCGCGTAGCGCATGAACACATCCGCGACCACGAGCACCATGATCACAAAGAGGAACACGACCGCGACGACCGTCAAGGCACGTTCGATCGCAGCGAGAATAGCGCCTGCCCGCTTGATCACGTTGATTCCTCCCCGCCCCGACGAGAGCGCCGGTTACTTGTTCGCGCTCGCGGCCAGCAGACTCTCGAACTCCTTGAGCGCCTCGGACGCCGGCTTGCCGCGCGCGTCGATCGCGGCCGCCCACTCCGCGCTGACGCCCTTCAGCCTGTCTTTCATCTGAGCCTTGGTCGCGTCCGGAATCGGATCGTAGGCGACGCCGGCGTCGTTCAATTGCTTTCGGGTCTGCGCCTGCTCCTTGTCGACGTCGGCGCAGACCTTCGGCTCGATCGCTTCGGAGGCCTCGTCCATCGCGGCCTTGACGTCGGCCGGCAGCTTATTCCACGCAGCCTGGCTGATCGAATAAGCGACAATGAACGACCCGAAGCTGACGCCGTCGGTGGCGTGCTTCACCAGCTTGTCGAGCCCGTAGGAGGGAATGCTGTCGGCTGGAAACAGCACGCCGTCCATCGTGCCGCGCGCCAGCGATTCATAGGCGTCCGGCGCCGACATCCGGACCGGCACCGCGCCGAGCGCGCGCAGCGTCAAGTCCTGCGCGCCGCCGGTGGTCCGCAGCTTCAGGCCCTGAATGTCGTTGATGGATTCGATTTTGTTCTTCACCGTGAACACCTGATACGGCGGCAACACCACGGCCATCAGCAGCTTGATCTTGTTCGGCGCGTATTCCTTCTGGGCGAGCAAACCCTCCCGGGCGCTTTTCCAATAAGCGATCGTGCCCTGGCAGCTCGTCGAGAACGATTCCGGGAGCTGCGCCACTTCCGACAGCGGCATCTTGTCGGACGCATAGGACGGCGCGATGTAGCCGATATCGACGACACCCGACTGGGTGAGACGCAGCAGGTCGGTGGCCTTGCCCATCTGCTGATTGGGATAATAGCTGAAGGTGACCGCGCCGTTGGTCCGCTTGGTGACGTCGTCCATCCACGGCTTCAGCATCAGCCGCACCAGATAGTGCCCGGCCGGAAACGAATCGGCGACTTTCAACTCGAGCGCCTGCGCTGACGTCAGCGCCATCGTGACTGACAGCGACACAGCCACTGACAGACCCAGGGTTCTTCGCATCTTCGATCCTCCCTTCGGCTGCCGTGACCAGCCGATCCTTTTGTTCATTGTCGAAAACGTACATATAGGTGAATTTATCTGTCAAGATTGTGAACAGATCATACGGCTATGCACCCAATGCAGCGCTGAAGCGGTTGACGCCCCAATATTTGTGAATTCTAGCTGCACGTATGTGAATTATAGGGAGGGACGCTCGTGGGCCCGCTTTCCGGCGTGACGATTCTCGACCTCACCTCCGTGCTGATGGGGCCGTATGCGACCCAGACCCTCGCGGACATGGGCGCCAACGTCATCAAGGTCGAAAGCCCGGACGGCGACATCGTCCGCCATATCGGCCCGGGCCGGACGCCGGGCATGGGCGGCATGTTTCTCAACACCAATCGCGGCAAGCGCAGCATCGTCATCGACCTGAAGCAGGACGAGGGTCGCGCAACCCTGCTGCGGCTCGCCGCGACAGCCAACGTCGTGATCTACAACGTGCGGCCCCAGGCGATGGCGCGCCTCGGGCTCGGCTACGAGCAGTTCGCCGCCGCCAACCCGTCGATCATCTATGTCGGCGTGTTCGGCTATGGCCAGAACGGGCCCTATGCGGCGAAGCCGGCCTATGACGATCTGATCCAGGGCGCCGCCGGCGTCCCGACCCTGCTCGCCGCCGCGGGCGACGGCACGCCGCGCTACGTCCCGATCACCATTGCCGACCGCATCGTCGGACTGATGGCGGTGAACGCCACTCTCGGCGGGTTGATGCATCAGCAACGCACCGGCCAGGGCCAGCGCATCGACGTTCCGATGTTCGAGTCGATGGCCGAGTTCGTCCTGGTCGATCATCTCGGCGGCCTGACCTACGATCCGCCGCTCGACCACGGCGGCTATGCCCGGCTGTTGTCGCGCCATCGCAAGCCGTACAAGACCAGCGACGGCTATCTGTGCGTGCTGATCTATAACGACAAACAATGGCGCAGCTTCTTCGAGGCGATCGACCGAAACGATTTTCTGGCGCAGCCGCGCTTCGCCAATCACGCGGCGCGGACCCAGCACATCGACGAAATCTACGAAGAAATCGGCGGCATCTTCCTGACCCGCACCACCGCGGATTGGCGCGAACTGCTGGAACGCGCCGACATTCCGGTGATGCCGATGCACACGATGGAATCGATTCTCGAGGACCCGCACCTCGACGCGGTCGGCTTCTTCAAGACGCTCGACCATCCGGTCGAAGGGCGGATTCGGCAGACGCAGGTGGCCTCGACCTGGAGCGTCACCCAGCCACAGGCGGGCGGACCCGCGCCCACGCTCGGCGAACACGCCCGCGAGATCCTCGGCGAAGCCGGCTTCTCGGCCGACGAGATCGCGCGCCTCGGCCGGACCAAGGCGGTGCATCTGCCGGACTGAGCGCCGGTTCGGACACGGATCAAGACAACAGGGAGACCACGACCATGGCAGGACTTTACTTCGAGGATTTCGAGGTCGGCCAGGAATTCAAGCACGCGCTGACCCGCACCGTCACCGAGATGGACAACACCATGTTCAGCCTGCTGACGCTGAACCCGCAGCCGCTGCACATCGACGCGCATTTCGCGGCGCAGACCGAATTCGGCCAGCGGATTTTCAACAGCCTGTACACGCTCGGCATCATGATCGGCATGACCGTGTATGATACGACCCTCGGCACCACCGTGGCCAATCTCGGCATGACCGACGTCACCTTTCCGAAGCCGGTGTTCCATGGCGACACGTTGCGGGCGACGAGCAAGGTGCTGTCGAAGCGCCCGTCGAAATCCCGCCCGACAGCGGGGATTGTCGAATTCGAGCACCACGCGCTCAATCAGAACAACGAGATCGTCGGACAATGTCGCCGCATGGCGTTGATGCACAAAAGGCCGGTCTGATGCGCTCGATGTTGTTCGTGCCGGGCGACAGCCCGCGCAAATTCGAAAAGGCGTCGCAAGGCGCGGCCGACGCCCTGATCATCGATCTGGAGGACTCGGTCGTCGCCGACAAGAAAGACGAGGCGCGCGGGATGACGCGGACCATGCTGGACGCGCCGCGCGGCAAGCCGCAGCTCTACGTCCGCGTCAACGCGCTGGACACCGGCCGCACGCTCGGCGACCTCGCCGCGGTGATGCCGGCGCGGCCTGACGGCATCGTGCTGCCGAAATCGCGCGGCGGCGACGATGTCCGGATGGTGGCGCTGTGGCTCGACGCCTTCGAGGCGGCGGCGGGTCTCACGCCGGGATCGACCCGCATCGTCGTGGTCGCCACCGAGACCGCCGGCTCGATCTTCGGGCTCGGCAGCTACAAGGATTGTTCGCCGCGGCTCGCCGGGCTGATGTGGGGCGCGGAAGACCTCGCGGCGTCGCTCGGCGCGACCGAGAACGGCAGCGGCGGCGTGTTTCATAGTCCGTACCGGCTGGCGCGCGATCTGTGCCTGATGGGCGCCGCGGCGGCCGAGGTCACCGCGATCGATACGGTCTATACCGACATCGACAACCTCGCCGGGCTGGAGCAGGAAACCCGCGCGGCGCGGCGCGACGGTTTCACCTGCAAGGCGCTGATCCACCCCAAGCACGTCGACATCGTCAACGCCGCCTTCGCGCCGACCGCGGCTGAGCGCGGCTGGGCCGAGAAGGTCGTGGCGGCGTTTGCGGAGAATCCGGACGCCGGCACATTGCGCCTCGACGGAAAGATGCTTGACAAGCCGCATCTGAGAGCGGCGCAGAGGATCCTCGGAACATGAACAGTCGGTGGCCGAACGGCCGCCCGGAGCGGGACTCCCGATGATCGTTCGCCAGGCCGCCAATGTGCTGGAGATTCTCGAGTACTTCGCGCGGGTGAAGAAACCCGCGACGCTGGCGGAGATCGCCGATCATTTCGGCTGGCCGCGCTCCTCCACCTTCAACCTGCTGACCACGCTGGCGGACAAAGGCTATCTCTACGAGCCGCGCCCGCGCGCCGGCTACTACCCTACGCCGCGCTGGCTGGTGCTGGCCCGCGAAGTCTCCGAGGTCGAGCCGCTGCCGGCCTGGAGCCGCGCCCTGATCACCAGCCTGTCGTCCGAAACCGGCGAAACCGTCGCCATCGCCGCACCGGCCGGGGTGATGGCGGTCTTCATCGACGTGATCGAATCCAGCGCGGCGATCCGCTATTTCGCGCACATCGGGCACCGCGTTCCGATTCACGCGACCTCGAGCGGCCGCGCGCTGCTGCTGCAATACTCGCAGGATGAGCGCGACTCGCTGTATCGCAAGATCGAATTCAAGCAATACAACCCCTCGACGCCGATCAGCATCGACGCGGTCGAGGCCGAATTGAGCAAGTCGGTCGAGCGCGGCTATTGCCAGAGTTTCGCCGACTACAGCCGCGACCTCGCCGGCGTCGCGGTGCCGCTTCCGATCGGCGAGCGGCGGCTGTCGGTGGTGGTCGCCGGACCGGAATTCCGCATCGGCGACCGGACCGCAGAGATCGCCGCGACGCTGAAGCAGTTCGTCGAACGATTTCGCGGCAAGTAAGCCTCTTTCGCGGCAAGTAAGCCTCGGCGCGAGCCAGCTAGCTAGCGATCGAACACCGTGTTGCGCTGGGCGTTGACCAGAATGAAGGTGGTCCGCTTCGGGATTTCCTTGAGATTCTCCGCACCCATGTAAGTCATGGCGGACCGCAGCCCGCCCGCGATTGTCTCGACGGTCGCCCGCACCTCGCCGCGATACGGCACCTCGACGGTCTTGCCTTCCGCCGCACGATAGTCGGCGACGCCACCGTGGTACTTGTTCATCGCCGTCTCCGACGACATGCCGTAGAACACCATGCTCTTCGGCACCCGCTTGCCGCCCTCCTCGAGATATCGCAGCTCGCCGCCGCATTCGACGTGACCGGCGAGCATCCCGCCGAGCATGACGAAATCCGCGCCGCCGCCATAGGCCTTGGCGACATCCCCCGGAACGGTGCAGCCGCCATCCGAGCAGACGTGACCTTTCAGCCCGTGCGCAGCGTCGGCGCATTCGATCACCGCCGAGAGTTGCGGATAACCGACGCCGGTCAGGTCGCGCGTGGTGCAGACCGAGCCCGAGCCGATTCCGACACGAACGATATCGGCGCCGGCGATCACCAGCGCCTCGGTCATCTCCGCCGTCACCACCGTGCCGGCCATGATGATCGCGTCGGGATTCTCCTCGCGCAGCTTCGATACCGCGCGCACGAAATTCTCGGTGTAGCCGTTGGCGACGTCGATGTTCAGCATCGGCACCTTGGTCTGCTTCTTGACCGCGGCGAGGCGATCCCAATCACTGGCGCCGGTGCCGACGGTGAGAAACACGTTGGGATTGGCATGATCATCGAGGTACTTCGCCAGCCGTTCCGGATCGTAGAATTTGTGTAGCGCGACCAGCGCGCCGAACGGCCGGAACGCATCGGCCATCTCGAGCGTCCCGATCGTATCCATATTGGACGCGATCAGCGGAAAGCCGGTCCATTCCCGGCTGGAGTGACGGAAGCCGAACGTGCGGCTGATATTGGCTTCGAACCGCGACGCCAGCACCGACCGTTTCGGCCGGATCAGAACATCGCGAAAATCCAGTTTCGGGTTCAAATCGATATGCACGTACGGGTCCTCGGTTTGGTCGGCAGACCACTATAGGCAGCATTGGTTGCGCATTGGTTCGCGGCCGTCACTTCGCAAATCGTCGCCTGCGCCGGAGGCCAAAGCGGTTGCGGCGGCAGCCCAAGCGCGTCAGAACGATCGCAATCAAGCACACGAAGGGAGAGCGGGATATGAAGGTTGCGGTGATGGGCGCGGGGGCGGTCGGGTGCTATTTCGGTGCGCTGCTGGCGCAAGCGGGGCACGACGTCACGTTGATCGGCCGCCCGAACCACGTCGCCGCGATCAACGCCGACGGCCTGCTGCTCGAAACGCGGAACGGCAAGACCTTCATTCCGCTGCGAGCGGCGACCGATCCGGCATCGCTCGATCCGCCGGATCTGGTGCTGTTCTGCGTCAAGTCGGCAGACACCGAGGCGGCCGGCGCCGCGCTCGCGCCCCGGCTGCCGCCGGACACGGCGATCCTCAGCCTGCAGAACGGCGTCGACAATGCGCAGCGGCTGTCGGCGGCGATCGATCACCCGGTGATCGCGGCGGTGGTTTATGTCGGCACCGAGATGGCCGGCCCCGGCCATGTCCGGCATCACGGCCGCGGCGAATTGCTGATCGGCGCCTCGCCCCGCAGCGAAGCCCTCGCCGCAGTACTGACGGACGCCAAGATTCCCACCGCCATCGCCGCCGATATCGATCAGGCACTGTGGTCGAAGCTGCTGATGAACTGCGCCTACAACGCGTTGTCGGCGGTCGCCGATATTGGCTATGGACCAATCTTCGAGGTCGAGGGCGCCCGCGATGTCGTCGTCAGCGTCATCACCGAATGCGCCGCCGTCGCGCGCGCCAGCGGCGTGGCGCTTCCGAACGACATGCTGGAGACGGCGTTGGCGCTGCCGGCGTCGATGCCGAACCAGAAATCATCGACCGCGCAGGACCTCGCCCGCGGCAAGCCGAGCGAGATCGATTTTCTCAACGGCGCGGTCGTGCGCAAGGGCGCCGCGCTCGGCGTCCCGACTCCGACCAATCAGGCGCTGCAGGTGATGGTGAAACTCGCCGAGCGCAGCCGCGGCATTGGCTGATACGACGCGAACTGAGCTTTTGCATCGACGCGTGTCAGCGCGTCGTGCAGGCGCAGCACAGGTTCAGGCCCCGACCACGATCGGCCTGCGACAAACATGGAAACGGTGTCGGCCAACTACCAGGCGTCGATGCAGGGTCGCTTGCGTCCGTCGCGTTGGGGCGGCGTCGGCACCGAGCGCAGGCCGGCCATGATCCAGCGCCGCGTCTCCGCCGGATCGATCACGTTGTCGATTTCGAGCACCGACGCGATCGAGACCGCCTTGCCGTTGGCGTACATCTCGGCGACTTTGTTCTTGTAGTACGTCTCGCGCTCGACCGGATCGGCGATCGCCTCCATCTCCTTGCGGAAGCCAAGCCGCACATAGCCTTCCAGACCCATGCCGCCGAACTCGCCGGTCGGCCAGGCCGCGGTGAAGAACGAGGCGTGGAAACCGCCGCCGAGCATCGATTGCGCGCCGAGGCCGTAGCCCTTGCGCAGCACGATGCCGAACAGCGGCACGGTGAGGCTGGCGCCGGTGACGAACATCCGCGCGACATGGCGGACGATCGCGGTCTTCTCCGCCTCCGGCCCGACCATGAAACCGGGCGTATCGCACAGCGACACGATCGGAATGTCGAAGGCGTCGCACAATTGCAGGAAGCGCGCCGCCTTGTCGCCGGCGTCGGCGTCGATCGCGCCGCCGAGATGCTTCGGATTGTTTGCGATCAAGCCGAACGGCTTGCCTTCGATGCGGATGAAGGCGGTGATCATGCCGACGCCGAAATCGCGGCGCAGCTCGAGCACGGATCCTTCGTCGGCGATCAGATCGATGACGTGACGGATATCGTAGACCCGCAGCCGGTTCTCCGGGATCGCACGCCGCAGCAGCCGCTGATCGCTCGCGCGCCATTCGGACACCGCGCCCTGGAAGTACGACAGATATTTCTGCGCGACCCGCGTCGCCTCTTCCTCGTCCTCGACCAGGATGTCGACCACGCCGTTCGGCGACTGGAACGAGACGGGACCGACTTCGGCGGGGTGATACACGCCGAGCCCGCCGCCCTCGATCATCGCCGGCCCGCCCATCCCGATCGAGGCGTTCTGCGTGGCGATGATCACGTCGCAGCAGCCGAGCATCGCGGCATTGCCGGCGAAGCAATAGCCGGAGACGACGCCGACCACCGGCACCAGGCCCGAAAGCCTGGCGAACTGCACGAAGGACGGGCCGTCGAGACCGGTGAGACCGAGCCGGTCGGTGTCGCCGGGACGGCCGCCGCCGCCCTCGGCGTAGAACACCAGCGGAATCCGCCACTGCTCGACCAGCGTCAGCATCCGGTCGATCTTCTTGTGGTTCATGTGGCCCTGGGTGCCGGCCAGCACCGTGTAGTCGTAGGCGATCACCATGCAGCGCGCGCCGTGCTCGCCGAACTGCCCGGCATTGACGGTGGCGACGCCGGCAATCAGGCCGTCGGCCGGCGTGTTCTTGATCAGGTCGTCGAGCGACCGGCGGCGGCGCTGCGCCGCGATCGCCAGGCTGCCATACTCCATGAATGAGCCGTCATCGACGAGCTGGGCGATGTTTTCGCGCGCGGTGCGCTGATTGGTCTTGCGGCGGCGCTCGACCGCGTCGGGGCGGCTGTTGTCGCTGGTGTTGCCCTGTCGCGCCAGCATCTCGGCAAGATCCGGACGAATCTCGTCGAGATCGACCTCGTCTTCCTCGGCGAGCTGATCGCCTTTGATGTCCTGCGGCTCGAGATAGAGGATCGCCTCGCCTTGCATCAGCGTCACGCCGTCGGCGGTGACGATGCGCCGGATGCGGCCGCCCTGCTCGGCGATGACGAGATGCTCCATCTTCATCGATTCGAGCACCGCGAGCTGCTGCCCCGGCCGAACCACATCACCTTCCGCGACCGTGATCGCAACCACCGTCCCCTGCAGCGGTGCGGTGATCGCGACCGCGCCGTCCGGCGCCGAGTCGATCTTCGCGGATGCTGCACCTTGGTTCGCCGTCGCGCCGGGCGTGGCGATCAGCGGACCCGCGAAGCCTTGCGCAGCGCCGACCAGCTCGGCGACGTTGCGGTCGATGAAGCCGGTACTGACCCGGTTGGCCTTGAAGTCGGCATGGGCCAGGATCGCCTGGATGAACGGGATATTAGTTCCGACGCCATCGATCCGGAATTCGCGCAAGGCGCGCGCGGCCTTGGCGACGACATCCGGCCATTGCGACGGGGTGTGAACGATCACCTTGGCGAGCAAAGAGTCGAACGCCGCGCTGGTTTTGTAGCCGGCATAACCGAACGTATCGACGCGCACGCCCGGGCCCGACGGCGGCTCGAAGATCGCCAGCGTGCCGCCGGTCGGTTTGGTAGCGCCGCTTTCGTCCATTGTTTCCATGTTGATGCGGAGCTGCATCGCAAAGCCGCGCGGGCGCGGCACAACAGCCTGATCGAGGCCGAGCGAGGCCAGCGTCGCGCCGCCCGCCACAGCAAGCTGAGATCGCACCAGATCGATCGACAGCACTTCCTCGGTCACGGTGTGCTCGACCTGCAGCCGCGGATTGGCTTCGATGAAGGCGAACGCGCCGTCGCTTTCGCCTGCTTCGCCATCGACCAGAAATTCGAAGGTGCCGAGGCTGTCGTAGTTCGCCGCCGCCGCGAGCGCCTTCGCGGCCTCGACGATCCGCCCGCGCAGGCTGTCGCTGAGCGACGGGCTCGGCGCGATCTCGATCAGCTTCTGATTGCGGCGCTGGATCGTGCATTCGCGCTCCCAGAGCTGGCTGATGCCACCGTGCCGGTCGCCGATGATCTGCACTTCGATATGCCGGGCCTTGCGGATCAGCCGCTCGGCGTAGACCCCATCGCTGCCGAACGCCGCCTTGGCTTCGGACTGGCAACGCGCATAGGCCTCTTCCAGATCGTCCGCGCGTTCGACGATGCGCATACCGCGACCGCCGCCGCCGGCCATCGCCTTGATCATCACCGCGGCGGCGTCGCCGAGCGATGCGAAGAACGCCTTGACGTCCTGCAGTGTCGAAGGCCCCGTGGTGCCGGCAATGATCGGGACACCGCAGCGCTTCGCCAACTCCTTGGCCGCGACCTTGTCGCCGAACAATCGCAACGCCTCCGGCGATGGCCCGACGAAGGTGATGCCTTCTTCGGCGCAGCGCCGTGCCAGATCAGCGTTCTCGCTGAGAAAGCCGTAGCCCGGATGCAGGGCGTCGCAATGCGCCGCCTTGGCGGCGGCGATCACGCCTTCGATGTCGAGATAGGCCCGCGCGCCGCGCCCGGGAATCTCCCGCGCCTTGTCGGCGATCCGCAGATGCAGCGACGCGGAATCGTCGGCGGGATAAATCGCCACGGTGGCGAGCCCGGCGTCGGCGGCGGCGCGCGCGATGCGGATCGCGATCTCGCCCCGATTGGCGATCAGCAATTTGCGAAACGGCATTCAAATTCCTCGTCGCGATAATTGCGCAAATGCCGCTATTCCATCGCGACGGCCCAAACAAAGGCCAGCAATCGGCGGCTTGTCAATCATCGACATCGAGGCGCGCGACGGCGCGGCTCCGCGGCCGCGAACTGGCGACGCGCCGCCACATCAGCAACCGGCTATCTGACTTGCCGCTTCTCGAGTTTGCGCGCCAAAGTCCTGCGGTGCATCCCGAGACGCCGCGCGGCTTCGGAAATGTTGAACTCACTGTCGATCAGCGTCTGATGGATGCGTTCCCATTCCAGCGTCTTGAACGAGGTCGGCTGGCTCCCCAGCGCGATGTCGGCATTGCCTTCCGCCTTGCGGAATGCCGCCTCGATGTCATCGGTGTTCGACGGCTTGGCGAGATAGTGACACGCGCCGAGCTTGATCGCCTCCACCGCGGTGGCGATGCTCGCAAAGCCAGTCAGCACCACGATCAGCATTTCCGGGTCCTGCGCGTGCAGCAGCTCGACGCAAGCGAGCCCCGATGCGATGCCGAGCTTGAGATCGACCACGGCGTAGCCGAACGAGCGTTCGTCCAGCGCGTCGCGCACGTCTTCGATGGTGGAGGCGTGCACGACCTCGTAGCCGCGGCGCTCGAACGAGCGCTTCAGCGTGCGGGCGAATCCGGCGTCGTCCTCGACGACGATCAGCGAGCGTTCCTCAGTCAAAGTCGTCTCCGATCGCGAGCGTCTTCAGCGGCAACACCAGCTTGACCTTGGCGCCGCGGTTGTGAAGATTCTCGGCTGTCATCGAACCGCCGAGCTTGCGCACCACGTTCATCACCAGGAACAGGCCGAGACCGCCGCCGACCCGCCCCTTGCTGGATTGATAAGGCTTGCCGATCTGCGTCAGCATGTCCTTCGAAAAGCCCGGCCCGCGATCGATGATCGACAGCACCAGATCGTCGCCGTCGCGTTCTGCGACCAGTTCGATCCAGTGGCGCGAAACCTCGAAGGCGTTGTCGAGAACGTTGAAGATCGCCTGTTTCAGCGTCACGTCCGAGACGATCGGCAGGTCCTCTCCGAACACGTTGACGACGTGTAACGTGGTCTTGCAGCGCGCGTTCCGCCATTCCTCGGCGATCGCAGACAGGAATTCGGCCACCGTGGTCGGCGACGAGCCCTCGCCGCGCGCTTCGCCGGCGGAGACCAGAATTCCGGTCACGATCGACTGACACCGCTTCAGCGAGGTCTCCATTTCGGTGAGATCCTCGGCGAGTTCCCTGTTCTCCGTCAGCGCGGGCATCCGTCTCCAATCGCTGAGAATGACCGAGACCGACGCCAGCGGCGTGCCGAGTTCGTGCGCCGCGCCGGACGCCAGCAGGCCCATTCGCACGATGTGATCCTGTTCCGCCGCATGCTGGCGCAGCGCCGCCAGATGCGCGTCGCGTTCGCGCAGATTGCGATGGATGCGGGTGACGAACACCACCAGCAGAACGGCATTCAGCGCGAAGCCGATCAGCATTCCGGCGACGGTCAGATTGACCGGATCGCCGGCGGTCTGCGGCAACACCAGCGGCCGCGACGCCCCGGTGAGCCAGATGAACGCCGCGAACACGACCGCGACCAGCGACCAGCTCGCGCGGCTGTCGAGCAACACGGCGCCGAGCGTCACCTGCAGCAGATACAAGGACGTGAACGGATTAGTGATGCCGCCGCTGAGATAGAGCTGGGCGGTGAGCGCGACGACATCGAGGATCAGCGCGATCAGCAGGTCGCGATTGCTGACCGCCACGCGATAACGCATCCACGCCAGGCTGCCGATGTTGAGCGCGATCAGCCCGAGCACGACCGCGCCCATCGGCACGACCGGCAGCGGAGCGCCGAGCCACAAATGGACTGCGCCGATGGTGACGATCTGACCGATCACCGCGGTCCAGCGGAGCTGGATCAGCAGCGACATGTTCTTGCGGTCGGTTGCGTCGTCGGCGGGTGACGACGCTGCCGGCGAAAGCGTCACATCGTCGCCGAGGCGCGGCCGCAAGCGCGCCGGCGCGGTTTTGTCCTGCAAAATCGCGGTGGCCTTGTCGTCAGCGATGCTCGGCGATCGGTCCAGCATGTGATCCCGTTGGGAGGGCGGAACGCACCTCTTGACCCGGTCCGCGGCCGGCGCGTGCACGCCGGAAAAATCCGCTCCCGAAGGCAACAGCAAGCCAGCCGAACAGCATAAAAGCCAGGCAAAACCACGTGAGCGCATAGACCAGGTGGTTATTGGGGAACCGCACCACCGTCAGGCCGCCGATCGGCTGCCCGGGCGCATTGAGCGAAGCATCCGCATCAATGAAAAAGGGTGCGACACTTTCGACGCTGCGCGCGGCCGCGATGGCGGCGACGTCGCGCGAGTACCAGCGATCGCCGGCCGGATCATTGTGCCGAAGAAAGCCGCCGCCTGGCTCCGTCACGCGCAACAGGCCGGTGATCGCGATCTCTCCCGGAGGCTCACGCGCGCTGCGGGTCGCACGATCGCGCTGGTCCGGCGGAACGAAACCGCGATTGATCAGCACCGTGGCGCCGTCCCCGGTTCGCAGCGGCGTGATCACCCAAGAGCCGCCGCCGGCGTCGGTGACGGCCTTCACCAGCGTCTCCCGATCGTGCAAGAATCGGCCGCTGGCGGTCACGCGCCGGTATTCGTCGCGGGCTGCAGTCACCTCGGGCCAGGATGCGGCTGGAGGCAGCGGCACAGGCACCGCATCAGCGCGCTGCTCGACCCGATCGATCAGCGCCAGTTTCCAGGCCCGCCGTTCGATCTGCCAGATGCCGAGCGCGATCAATCCGAACACGCCGGCGACGGCCGGGATCGTGAGCCATAGCGAGGGCCGGCGCGCCGATGGGCGGGCGCCGTTCGCCGGATCGCTGTCGGGGGTCACGATCGCGGCCCTCCTCCTCACCGCCGGATCATGTCGTGGGCCGGCATCATGTTGGTGGTGAGATGGTGCATCACCCACAGCGAGCCTGCCAGCGCGATCACCACCATGACGATGGTGAAGATCAGCGCCATCATCGTCCAGCCTTCTTCGGCCGCGGTGGTCATGTGCAGGAAATAGATCATGTGCACGACGATCTGCACTGCCGCGAACGCCATGATCACCAGCCCGGTCGCCTGCTTGTTGCCGAGCACGTCGCCCATCACCAGCCAGAACGGGATGGCGGTGAGCACCACCGACAATCCGAAGCCGATCAGGTAGCTCTTCAGCGTCCCATGATGATGGGCAGCCAAGTGGGCTTCATGGCCGTGGTCGTGGCCGTGCGCGTCGACGGGGGGAGAATTGAGGGTCATCGCAACGTTCCCAACAGATAGACGAAGGTGAAGACGCCGATCCACACCACGTCGAGGAAGTGCCAGAACATGCTGAGGCACATCAGCCTCCGGCGATTGGCCTCGATCAGCCCGGTCCGCGCCACCTGCACCATCAGCGTCACCAGCCAGACGATGCCGAAAGTGACGTGCAGACCGTGGGTGCCGACCAGCGTGAAGAAGGACGACAGGAATGCGCTGCGCTGCGGCGTCGCCCCTTCATGGATCATGTGGGCGAATTCGTAGAGCTCGATCCCGAGGAACGCGAGGCCGAACAGCCCGGTGATCCCGAGCCAGAGCTGGGTCGCGCCGACCCGTGCCCTCGCCATCTCCAGCATCGCGAAGCCGTAGGTGATCGACGACAGCAGCAGCATCGCGGTGTTGACCGCGACCAGCTTCAGATCGAACAGATCTTTCGGCGCCGGACCGGCGGCGTAGTTGGCGCCCAGCACGCCGTAGGTGGCAAACAGGATCGCAAAGATGAGGCAGTCGCTCATCAGATAGAGCCAGAAGCCGAGCATCGTGCTCGCTCCTTCGGGATGGGCGTGCTCGTCGACGACGTGGAACACCGGCTCGGCGGTCTGTGGAGTGGCGACGGCGACGCTCATGGTCGGGCTCCCGCGGCGAGCAGGCGGGTTCGCTCGTCTTCGACGCGAACGACCTCGTCGGCAGGAATGTGGTAGTCGCGGTGATAGTTGAAGGTGTGCCCGATCGCGACGGCGAGCAGCGCGATGAACGACAGCGCCGCCAGCCACCAGATGTACCAGATCAGCCCGAACGACATCACCGTGCTGAGCCCGGCGAGAATGACGCCGGTCCCGGTGTTGCTCGGTATGTGAATCGGCTTGAAGCCGCCGAGCGGACGGCTGTAGCCGTGTTTCTTCATGTCCCACCACGCGTCGGCGTCGCGCACCATCGGCGTGAAGGCGAAGTTGTAGTCGGGCGGCGGCGACGACGTCGCCCATTCCAGCGTGCGCCCGTTCCACGGATCCCCGGTGACGTCGCGGAGCTGTTCGCGGCGCATGACGCTGACCGCGATCTGGATCAGGAAGGCGACGATTCCAATCAGGACCAGGAACGCCCCGAAAGCCGCGATAGCGAACCAGATCTGATAGCTCGGATCGTCGAACACCCGCAGCCGGCGGGTGACGCCCATCAGGCCGAGCACGTAGAGCGGCATGAACGCGAAGTAGAACCCGACCACCCAGCACCAGAACGAGACCTTGCCCCAGAACACGTCGAGCTTGAAGCCGAACGCCTTCGGGAACCAGTAGGCGATGCCGGCGAACGCGCCGAACACCACCCCGCCGATGATCACGTTGTGGAAATGCGCGACCAGGAACAGGCTGTTGTGCAGCACGAAGTCGGCCGGCGGCACCGCGAGCAGCACGCCGGTCATGCCGCCGATCACGAAGGTCAGCATGAACGCGACCGTCCACATCATCGGCAGATCGTAGCGGATCCGGCCGCGATACATCGTGAACAGCCAGTTGAACATCTTCGCACCCGTCGGGATCGAGATGATCATCGTGGTGATGCCGAAGAACGAGTTGACGCTGGCGCCCGACCCCATCGTGAAGAAGTGATGCAACCAGACCAGATACGACAGGATGGTGATGACGACCGTGGCGTAGACCATCGAGGTGTAGCCGAACAGCCGCTTGCCCGAGAACGTCGCGGCCACTTCGGAGAAGATGCCGAACGCCGGCAGAATCAGGATGTAGACCTCCGGATGGCCCCAGATCCAGATCAGGTTCACGTACATCATCGGGTTGCCGCCGAAGTCGTTCGTGAAGAAGTTGGTGCCGACATAACGATCGAGCGTCAGCAGCGCCAGCACGGCGGTCAGCACCGGAAAAGATGCGACGATCAGAATGTTGGTGCAGAGCGACGTCCAGGTGAAGATCGGCATCCGCATCATCGTCATGCCGGGCGCCCGCAGCTTGACGATGGTGCAGATCAGGTTGACGCCGGACAGCAGCGTCCCGACGCCGGCGACCTGCAGCGACCATATGTAATAGTCGACGCCGACGTCCGGACTGTAGCCGATATTCGACAGCGGCGGATAAGCCAGCCAGCCGGTGCGGGCGAATTCGCCGACGAACAGCGAGATCATCACCAACACGGCGCCGGCCGTGGTCATCCAGAAGCTGAAATTGTTGAGGAACGGGAACGACACGTCGCGCGCGCCGATCTGCAGCGGCACGACGTAGTTCATCAGGCCGGTGACCATCGGCATCGCCACGAAGAAGATCATGATCACGCCGTGGGCGGTGAAGATCTGGTCGTAGTGATGGGCGTTGAGGTAGCCCTCGGAGCCGTTGAACGCCATCGCCTGCTGGATGCGCATCATGATGGCGTCGGCGAAGCCGCGCAGCAGCATGACGACGCCGAGGATCATGTACATGATGCCGATGCGCTTGTGGTCGACGGTGGTGAACCACTCGCGCCACAGATAGCCCCACAGCTTGAAATAGGTGATGCCCGCGGCGACGGCGGCGCCGCCGAGCGCGGTGCCGATGAAGGCGAGCACCACGATCGGTTCGTGCAACGGCAGCGACTCCAGCGACAGCCGGCCGAAGATCGCTTTGACGATATCAGGATTGGTGAACATGCGATCCCTCAGGAGTCGGACTTCGACGTCGCGCCGAGCGGCAGGGAGGTGGACGACCCGGGCGGCGTGAATAGCGACGGACGCTTCAGCCCGGCGCCGAGCAGCGGCGTGCTTTCCCGGACCTGAGCGGTGATGCGGCCCTGCGGCTCGGCGATCGTGCAGGTTCCGGCGACGAAGGCCGGCTGCGGCCCCAGCGCCGTGCCGCGACGGGCGTATTTGTCGTAAGCAATCGGCAGCGTGTTGTTCAGGCCGGCGAGACCGAGACCGCCTCTGGCGTCGATCGCCATCATCTCGCTCATGCACATCTTGCCGGGATCGACGCACATGTTGAGGATCGCGCGATAGAGATCGCTATCGACCGAGCCGAAGCCGCGCGCCGGCTCATTGCTGCTGGGGCGCTCGAGCGCGAGATATTCGGTGCGGCCGAGCGAATTGCCGCTCGCCTTGGTGCGCGCGACCCATTGCTCGAAGCCTGCGTCGTCGACGCCGTGGAACGCGAACTGCATTCCGGAGAAGCCGGCGCCGCTGTAGTTCGCCGAGAAGCCTTTGTACTTGCCGGCGTGGTTGACCACCGCATGCAGCTTGGTTTCCATCCCCGGCATCGCGTAGATCTGGCCGGCGAGCGCGGGGATGTAGAACGAGTTCATCACCGACGACGCGGTGATCCGGAAGTTGATTGGACGATCGACCGGCGCGGCGAGCTCATTCAGCGAGGCGATGCCGTATTCGGGATAGATGAACAGCCATTTCCAATCGAGCGCGACGACGTTGACCTCGAGCGGCGTCTTGGCCCGGTCGATCGGGCGGTCGGCGGCGATCCGGTCGAGCGAGCGATACGGATCGAGCAGGTGCGTGCCCATCCAGGTGATCGCCCCCAGGCAGATGATGATCGCCAGCGGCGCCGACCAGATCACCAGTTCGAGGCCGGTCGAATGGTCCCAGTCCGGGTCGTAGCGCGCCGCTTCATTCGAGTGGCGGTAGCGCCAGGCGAACCAGACCGTGAGCGCCATCACCGGCAGAACGATCAGGAGCATCAGCACGGTCGAAATCACGATCAGGTCGCGCTGCTGCGCCGCCACGTCGCCGGCCGGCGCCAGCACGACAAAGTCGCAGCCGCCCAACAGAACGGCCAATGGTAGCAGTGCCAGGATTTTGAACCGTGACAACGTTTCGCCCTTTGAGAATGAGAATATCTCGCAACACCGACCTAGCTGCGGCGCAGCAATCGGGACATTGGACAATTTGTCCAATGTTGCGGTGCGGGATCACCGCTCAAACAGGGACAGGATCGTCATGCCATTGAGAGGCGGTCGCAGAGATTTAATTGTTCCAACGGCAGAGCGGCGATGACAGATACGACGACGGCGGGACTCGGCTCTGATCCGGCGCGCAAGCACGTCAATCCCGGCGAAATCGCCATCGGCGTCATCATCGGCCGCACCGCCGAGTTCTTCGACTTCTTCGTCTATGCGATCGCGTCGGTGATCGTGTTTCCACGGCTGGTGTTCCCGTTCGCCAGCGAGCTGACCGGCACGCTGTATTCGTTCGCGATCTTCGCCATCGCCTTCATCGCCCGGCCGCTTGGCACCGTGATCTTCATGGCGATCGACCGCCGCTACGGCAAAAGCGCGAAGCTGATCCTCGCGATGCTGCTGCTCGGCACTGCGACGGTCGCGATCGCGTTCCTGCCCGGCTATTACGAGATCGGCGCGGCGGCGATCTGGCTGCTGGCGCTCGCGCGCGCGGCCCAGGGCCTCGCCTGGGGCGGCGCCTGGGACGGTCTGGCGTCGCTGCTGGCGCTCAACGCGCCGAAACAGCAGCGCGGCTGGTACGCGATGGTGCCGCAGCTCGGCGCGCCGCTCGGCCTGATCGTGGCGAGTGCGCTGTTCGCCTATTTCGCCGGCAATTTGTCTTCGGAAGACTTCTTCGGCTGGGGCTGGCGCTACCCGTTCTTCGTCGCCTTCGCGATTAACGTCGTCGCGCTGTTCGCGCGGCTGCGTATGGTGGTGACGCCGGAATATTCATCGCTGTTCGAAAGCCGCGAATTGCAGCCCAGCCGCGTCCTCGACACGCTCCGCCACGACGGCCGCAACATTATCATCGGCGCTTTCGCGCCGCTGGCGAGCTTCGCGCTGTTCCATATGGTCACGGTGTTCCCGCTGTCCTGGGTGTTCCTGTTCACGCGCGAAAGCCCGGTGCGGTTCCTGATCATCGAGACCATCGGCGCAATGTTTGGCGTGGTGGCGATCATCGCGTCCGGCATGCTCGCCGATCGCATCGGCCGCAAGCCGCTGCTGATGGGCTCGGCGATCGCAATTGCGGTGTTCAGCGGCTTCGCCCCGCAGATGCTCGATGCCGGCCCGGTCGGCGAGACCGCCTATATGATCCTCGGCTTCATCCTGCTGGGATTGTCGTTCGGCCAGTCGTCCGGCGTGATCGCATCGAGCTTCCGGACTGCCTATCGCTACACCGCGTCGGCGCTGACCGCCGACCTCGCCTGGCTGTTCGGCGCCGGCTTCGCCCCGCTGGTTGCACTGCTGCTCGCCACCGATTTCGGCCTGATCTCGTCGGGCGCATACCTGCTGTCGGGCGCAGTGGTGACCATCCTGGCGCTGTGGATCAGCGGCCTGCGCGAATCCAACGAGTACCGCTCACCATCGGAATCGGAATAGCAAAGCCGCCGTCTTCCGGGAAACCCGGATGAGAGCCCGCTGCCGCCGCGGGCACGCCGAGCGGCGAATCCGGTCTATCCAGCACCATACATTGCGATACCACCAGCGATTGACCGCCGCCGGCGCATTCCTGCCGATCGTGGACGAGCTGCGGAAGCTGCTGCCCGAACATCGCCTGCTGATCCTGACCGGCGCCGGCATCCGCGCGCGCCATCTCTATGGCCTCGACCTTGACCTCGGCCTGCCGGTCGGCTCGCTCGCCCCGCTGGCCGCCAGCGAAGCCGGGCAGAACGGCCAAATCCTCGCTTCGCTGCTCGCGCCGGACGGCGTGTCCTATGTCGAGCACCCGACCATCGCGAACCAGCTCGCGATCCGCCTCACCGCGGCGCGCGCGGTGGCGGGCAGCGCCTTCCCGCCCTATCACCATCATGAATTCCCCGGCTCGCGGATCCCGCCGCATCGCGCCGACACCGGCGGCTAGAGTTTTCCGGCTCTGTCGCGAGTGGGCCAAGCACACGCAGGCTGGCATCAAGGGGTCGGCTCTGATGATCGCGCCTCCTTGAGAAGCCAATCTGCGAATACCTGTATTGGACCGTCACTCAATCGGATCGGCTCCGGCAGGATGAGGCAGAAGGTCTTGGAGATTGTCTCACCATCGGGCCAAGGCGCGACGAGGCGACCTTCCGCCAACTCGGTTTCGATATAGAGGCGCGGCACCAGTGCGACGCCGAGACCGACCAACGCGGCTTCGATTTGCATGGAGTGGAGATCGTAACGGGCACCAACCGCAGGATTGGTCAGCGTGATCCCCGTTTCCTGAGCATAGCGCTGCCAGGCGTCCGGGTTTTGACGCCGATGAAGGCGCGGCAGTTCATCAAGGGATGCCGCCTCTCCGCCTTTATCGAGAAGCGCCGGATGGCACACCGGGACGAGCGTCTCGTGCAGCAGCCGGTGCGTTCTCATTCCCGTCCAAGCAGGATGCTCGAAATGGATCGCAGCATCGAAACCGCTTCCGGTCAGCACAAAAGGCTCCATCCGTTCGGCAAGGTGCACGATGATGTTCGGGTGCTTGTCCCGGAACCGTGCCAGGCGGGGAATGAGCCATCGGGCGGCAAAGGTCGGGATGGTGGCGATGTCGAGGCTCGCGCCGTCGCTGGGCTGCCCCATCAGATATTGGCTGTCACGCTCCAGCCGGTCGAGTGACTCGCGGACCTGAAGCGCATAACGCTCTCCATTCGGCAAAAGCCGCACGCGATTGCCGACCCGCTCGAACAGCGTGACGCCGAGGAATGCCTCCAGCCGGCCTATCTGGCGGCTGATCGCCCCTTCGGTCAGGGCCAGTTCGTCGGCCGCGCGAGCGAAGCTCCCATGACGAGCAGACGCCTCGAACGCCATGAGGGCGGAATTGCTGGGAATCTTGCGGCGCATGACGGTCCCTCACACGATGGTTAGCACGATCCGCCGCCACCTTGATATTAGATCACTGAAGCATGATCCGCTGTCGATATACTAGGTATGGATTGGCAGCCTATCATGAGGAAATAGCAACGATAGACAGGCCGGAAGCACCGTGCTTGCGGTCGAAGGTGGTGCATTGATCTATACGGTGGAATGCAGCTTTGCCGATCCGGGCAGCGAAGCGGAATGGAATGACTTTTACAGCCTGGACAAGCTGCCCGCCCTGATTTCGGTGAGCGGTTTCCACACCTCGCAGCGTTTCAAGGCGTTGAGCCGTGGCTGCCCGGTCTATCTCGCCCTTCATTCGATCGACGGCCTCGACATCCTGACGGGTGAGGAATACCGCCAGAAGGGCGGCGGCAACTTTGCACGCTGGCAGCAGCACATCACCGACTGGCACCGGAACCTCTACAGCGGCGTCGAGCGCGCGCCAGCCGTTGGCGAGGGCGAATATCTGGCGTTGATCGCAACAGGCCCCGAACCTCTGATCCGGCTTGGCCTCACCCCCTATGCGATGCAGGCGGTCGCCATGGAGAAGTTCCCGGAATATCGCTGGCTCGCCACTGTGGAGCGCGGCAAGGCGCCTCATATCGAGCAACTACCGGAAGGTGTCCATGTCTATGCGCCGATGACGGCGCAATTGACGCGTGCAGATGACGCTGCCTTCGAGAAGGCACGGTAGGCCCCAATGCCGAATGTCACGCTGCATCCCGGCAGACAGGATGCCCCGGACGACACTTACCGAGCGCGCATTGCAGCCCAATCTACGTGATCGAGGGCTGCAGCTTCCATCAGGGTGCGGGCGAAATCCGAGCGAAATCCGCCTTGAAAGTCCGTGCGGCAAACTGCGGCGAATGCGTAGCCATCGCGCGATAGCGTGCAATCGGCGGAACTGGCGGGCCACGAACGACGAAACGGAGAACTACGTCTACTCTATAGCCCTCTCGAATAGGGGCCATGGGAGTTTGGCTCAAATTGGTTGTAAGCTTGCTATTGCCGCGACACCGTCGGCGACGGCAGCGATGCGGGACGAAGCGATCATTCCCGAAGATGAATCGTTCTGTCCGGCGCGAGCGATCTAAGGAACGCCTCGTCATGGCTGATGACCAACACCGCGCCATCATAGGCTTTGAGCGCGGCCTCCAGGGCGGCGATGCCGTCGAGATCGAGGTGATTGGTCGGTTCGTCCAACATCAGCAACATAGGCGGGGGCGTGGCCCCGAGGGCACAGGCGAGACCGGCACGCAAGCGCTCGCCTCCGCTCAATTCGTCGGTGCGGCGCAAGGCATCGCCTGCGCGGAAACCAAACCGGGCCAGTGCCGCATGGGCCGCATGTGCGTCCGCCGCAGGGTTCAGGTGCAGGAAGTTCTCGCGCAAGGTCCGCGCCGGATCGAGTAACGCGACATGCTGATCCAGCAGCGCGAACGGGACCATCAGGTCCACCAGCCCGCGCTGCGGCACAATCTGGCCCGCTATCAGCGCTAGAAGCGTGGTCTTACCACTGCCGTTCGGCCCGGCAATGACGATACGCTCCGGGCCGGCTATGGCCAGCGAGAGATCGTTGATAACAGGGTGGGCAGGATCATATCCGCCTGTCACTCCATTCAGCCGCAATACCGTCCTGCCGGGCGCAAGGCCGGTCGGGGGAATGTCCATGCGCAGTGGTTGCAGGACTTCGATCTTCTCGCGCGCGGCGGACAGTACCTCATCTGCCGCGACGCGTCGGGCATCGCGCAGGCGAGCACCCGCGCCGCCTGAAGCCTCGGCCCGACCCTTGGCGGCATCCATCAGGATTTTCGGCTGATCGCCCTTGGCCCGGGCTTTGTGTCCTGCGCTGTTTTTGCGCGCCTTGCGCTCTGTGGCCCGTTGCGCGCGGCGGGCGATGTCCTTGCTGGACTTCTCCGCATGGGCGAGATCGCGCGCCGCCGTGTCCAGTTCTGCTGCCTTGCGATGCCGGAAGGTGCTGTAATTCCCGCCATATCGCGTTGCCCCGAGGGAGGTCAGTTCGATGATGGCGTCCATTTCCTCCAGAAGCTCGCGATCATGGCTGACGATGATCGCACCACCTGTCCAGCCCCGAATGAGTTCAATCATCGCCCTGCGCCCGTCACGGTCGAGATTGTTCGTCGGCTCGTCCAGCAACAGGAAATCCGGCTCCGCAAGGACCAAAGCAGCGAGGGCAGCACGGCTGCGCTGGCCACCTGATAGCGTCACCAGATGCGTCTGCGGCTCGGCGGACAGGCCACACCGCAAAAGCGCGGCCTCGATCCGCGCGGGCAATGGCCAGTCCGCATCGGCCAGTTCGTTGGTATCCGCAAGCCCCGCCTCGGCGCGGTTCAGCAGGTCGAGCGCAGGGCGGACGTCGAACAAATCGGCGATGGTGTCGTCAGGCTGCTCCATTGCATCCTGCCGCATCATCGCGATGGCACCCGATACCTGCACCTGACCCGAAGCGGGAAGCATCTCGCCCGAGATCAGGCGCAGAAGAGTGCTCTTGCCGATGCCATTGCGTCCGACAATGCCGGTGCGTTCAGGCCCGAATGTCAGGTTGAGGTCATTGAAAAGCGGCGTGCCGTCGGGCGTGGACCAAGACAGGCTGGACAGGGAAACGAATGCAGGCATGAGACAGAACTTCTCGCGGCGAAACCGAAGGGGTGAAGGCGGCGAGGTTCAGGTCCATGTCGATAGCGTCTCCGACAATGAGGATTGCTTCAAAATAAGTGCGACGTTGATGCCGCGCAAGGATTCGGGTCCACGGCTACTTTGATCTGCAAACTGCGGCTATGGACGGTTGCTTCCGGCGATAACCTCAAAGTCGCAGTCTGCCCTTGTTCCGCTAAATCAATTGGCCTTCGATCGATAATATATCGGACCATAGAGCAGGATTTGCGGTTCGCTATGCTGCTTGGTGAGCGTGCGGCTACCGGCAGCTCTATCGCGCCATAGCGTGCAATCGGCGGAACTGGCGGAGAGGGAG